>Ga0325402_1003008_pt1 | contig 15026 bp, 10 predicted proteins | sample PopdelMetagenome_22_FD_207212 | JGI IMG/M metagenome (GOLD analysis project Ga0325402, IMG submission 207212) | Populus deltoides microbial communities from Bellville, Georgia, United States - Xylem-PdKOR-R3 | ecosystem: Host-associated > Plants > Phyllosphere > Stem > Wood/Secondary xylem... | reverse complement strand
TAAACTTTGGATCACACTGTGGTGTAGCCATTCTCCATTTCTAAATCCAATCTCAACATTTTCTGAATTTTCAGTTGATCCGTAGAAATCCCAAATCTTATATGGTCTGGTTGATATTATATAGTATTTTTGGAGAGGAAATATCCTTCGTCATCTAAATATTAAAGCAGCGTTCTTGCAATTCAATGAAAAATGGTCAGAACAATAAAATTTATGTTACCTCAGCACTTACTGAACCTTATAATTTAATAAATTAATTCAACATAGGAGGGTAATTTTTTAATGACTTTTTTTTTAAATGTTTATCTGACCTTCGTGTTCTGAATCTTTAAGTATTTGATTGACTATTACTCAATAGAAACCATATGGATTAGTACATTTAATAATCCAAAAAAATCTGTCGTATAATCTTCAAAGATTATAGAAGTAAATCCCTTCAATTTTTATATTGCTAATTAAGCATTGACAATCTGGGAGATGACTATGTGCAATCAAGTTTAGACGTTGACTTGCACTTGAGGGTCTAGCTCAGTGGTCAATCGTGTGACTTGTTCCGCTCCCGTCCCGAGTTCGATCCTCTATATGCACGTCTGTCACCCTCGCGGTGCCTTACCTGCTCACTGGGCTTGCAGGATGCTCAGTAGGCCGTGGGGAATAGTCGTGGTGCGCGCAAGCTGACCCAGACACCTCACGATAATCAAAAAAAAAAAAAAAAGTTTAGACGTTGACTTCAATTTTGTATTGCCAAGCATGTTTATCCAAAGCTGAAGTTTGGCGATGACCATCACTTCATTTTTAAATTCTTCAAGACCTTGTTTTGATACCATGGAAAGCCTTTTGACTGCTATTTCTTCTCCAGCAGGAAGAATTCCCTGAAGTTTTGAAGTTCCTATTAATAACATTTAGTATTGAGTACTAGAAGATTACAAGAGAAAAATATTGGGATTTGAACCTTGTAAACTGGGCCAAAACCTCCTTCTCCAAGCTTATTTTCATCAGAGAAATTGTTTGTAGCTAACCTTATGGTCGTCAAATTGAAGTAATGCATTTGTTCACCGTTGTCATAACCGGTAATAGGCAATTCTCCTTCATTCAGATAGCAGTGATTTGAATTTTCTCGTAATAGAATTTCTTGGCTTCTTTCCTCCTCTTGAATAACAAGTCAATTTGACACCAAAGATTAAATTAAAATCTTAATTTGTTACACATATATCGTTTAATGACAATTTCATACATTAATCTAATGACAATTTCACACCAAAGATTAAATTAAAAGCTTAATTAGTTACCCATATATTGTTTATCTACCTGTTCGTCTTGACCCTTTCCAGCATGAAAAATACCAGAACAGCAAGAGAGCAACAGCTACAGCTAATGATGATACAACAGTAGCAATCACAATCATAGTCGTATTGCTCCCTCCATTTCCTTCTGAAATTGCATGATATTATCATTAATAACTAATAACCGACATTTGAGTTTGATTGTTTTTATAGATAAAAACCAAACTAAACAAAAAATAATCACCCTGTGACTTATGGTTAGATGCATTACATTAATTTTGACAATTTATGTCTATGACTTTAGTTAAATTTGTGGATTATACTGGATCGGAGGAGGTCCTGATGAATTGATGAGTTATTATTTTGTAATAAGATTTGAGGCCTTCTATGCATTATCCTTGGGCTAAAGGCATAGAGACCTTTTCGGAGCTTGGACCCATCTAATTTTTACCCTTGTTTTGCAGGTTATTATAAACCCTCCTTCATTGGGGATCCATATGCATTTGCATACATGTTTAGGAAAATTGATATTTTTGGGTTGGATTTGTTTGAAGTCTCTATAAGTCTCAAAAAGAAGTTAGTTTACTTCAAATAAATGAAAAAGATCTAAATCCCTAATTTCACACCTGCCTAGGCTAGCTCTAAAGACATGTTATCTTAATTAATTGATAAAATGCATGATGACGTTATTGTTAAGATAGAAAAAATTTTCACAGAGACAAAAAGAGAAATAAAAACAAGCAGAGAGAATTTCTGCTGAACAGAGAAAGAAGAAAAGCTCCTGTATTATTTATTTCTTGTTGTTTTTACTAACACTATTACAATTTTTTTATATCAAACTATGATTAGAAGCTTGTTTATGTTATCTAACCAAAGCTAACAAACTTTCTTAATTGTCTAACAATACTAATAACATTCTAACCATTTTATTCTCTAATCTCTTGACATGTGGCAGGACTAAGTCCTTTGATATCTTTACATTTCCTCTTAATCGCAGGCTTGGAGGAGCCAAGCATAAGATTGGAACAGGTAATTTGTAACATCAAGCTTGACTGTCACAGCAGTAGAAACCGTAAGCTATTGGGCTGAGATGGTTCTTTGACATGGTATCAAAGCCTTGATGACCAAGCGGTTACGAGTTCGAATTTCACCATCCTTATTTATTTTATAAAAATTAAGCACAGGATAATGTGGATCTGTGCAAGTTTTAAGCCCAAAAGGCTTTCACTTGACGGGGTGTGTCAGAGAATAATATAAATCATATCTTGAGATCTCACCTAACAACTTAAGTTCTTGGGTTGAGATGGTTCTTTGACAGAAAGCAAATAGGTAATAGGAGATTGAACAATCTAAAGTTGAGAAGTAGTCATCATTTTTTAGAGTGCAATAAGTAGAAAAGAAGAGAATCAAAGATTAATAGGAAATTGAATAATTTGAAGTTGAGAAGTAGTCATCATTTTTTAGAGTGCAAGAAGTAGAAAAGAAGAGATCAAAAATTGAGAAGGAAGAATCTTGCAGAAAGTTAAAGATTTGAAGAAGAATTTTCAGTTTGACAATATATCAAATAGATAATAGACAAATCGACTAATACGAAAAAATTACTTGAATAAGAAGATAATAATGCTAGAAACAGAAACAAAAATCAAAGAATGTAGAAGCAGAAGATCACAAGATCAAGAATCCATGTGCTCTGATACCATGTTAAGATAGTAAAATTTTCACAGAGGCAAGAAGAGAAATGAAGAGAAGTAGAGAGAATTTCTGCTGAACAGAGAAAAAAAAAGCTCCTGTATTATTTATTTCTTGTTGTTTACTAACACTATTTAATTTCTTTTATATCAAACTATAATTAGAAGCTTGTTTACATTATCTAATCAAAGCTAACAAATTTTCTTAATTGTCTAATAATAATAATAACATTCTAATTATTTTATTCTCTAATCTTTTGACACGAGGCACAACTAGGTCTTTTGATATCTTTACAGTTATGACACAATTCCAAATCTATTCATCTTAGGTGATTAGTTTTTCTTTAAATATATTCAACACACACATAGGATTAGAATAGAACCAGATGGATTAAATAGGCTTGTTAAAAGGATAGATCAGTTGGGGTTTCTTAAGTTCTAAGGTGATATTGTCTCCGGACAAAAGAGATGAAAACAATTGAAATTGATGAAAACAATTTTATGTGTGTGTTATAAAACATATATAGTTGAAAATTAGTAAAATAAAAAATAGATCAAAGTTATAAAATATTAAAAAAAAAATGGTTGTCTCCGTTTTCATCCCTTGTGTCCTTTTTGTTTAGAGGGATAAAAAATGGCTGAAGATTTTCTTTGAGAGAAATACAAAAAACCTTTGTCTCCACGAGTAAACATGTTATCTTACCCTAGTTTAAGGACCTATAGAACTAGGTATGTAATATCTCCTAAGAAACTTATGCATAATCTACCAGATAAATAGAAAGTTATTACTATGTTTGACACATTTAAACTTTTTATTGGGCTTTACTTTGTCTACCCAATTCATAAACGCATTAACAAGACACTTCACATCATATGTGTTAGGTCTTTTATTTTTGTTAGTAGTGGTTATGATTTAAAGTGTTTTTTGTTTAAAAATACATCAAAATTATATTTTTTTATTTTATAAAAATTATTTTTAAGATCAGCACATTAAAATAATTTGAAAAAATATATAAAAAAATAAGTTTTAACAAAAAAAATTAAAATTTAAGGAAACGCGTTTCAACCGCGTTTCCAAACAGTCTCTTAAGCTTAAGAATATTTTCTAGGCCATTAGAACTCATAAAAGCTTTAATATCATATTAAAATTAATTATTGAAATTAAATTCCATCCAAAAAAAAAAAAAACCTTAAACCTTACAATGGGCGTCCCATTTAAATTAACTTCAGCCTTATATATGTCGACCAGAAGCTTTAAGTCAACAAAAAGCAACAAGTTAGTTTTGTTTGACTTCAATTTTTATATTGCTAAGCATATCCATATGGAGCTTATTTTAAGCAAATGATTTCATCCACATCCATTTTCTATTGCCAAGCAATTATGATAAGAACAAGTACAACTAGGTTTCATTGACTTCAATTTTGTAGTGCCAAACAAATTCTACTCGGCATGATTACATTCCCCACAAATGCAACGATTTGATATTTTTGATTATGATATGAACATAAATAGAGAACACATCCCATTCATGACCTCTGCCCTTCGTTTCCCTTGGACTCAAAGTATGGAATTGTTAATATTCATTATATTTTCAACTTTTCTGCTGTTATCTAGCCCTTGCCATGCTGACAGTAATTCCGATCTCGGTTCGCAATGTACTGAAGTCGATAATGCTACCAATAGCAGTGAATACCAAGCCAATCTGAGCGAGCTGCAGAATTCACTTGTTGCTAATGCGCCTATCCAAAATGGCTTCTACACGACCGCAGCAGGTAAAGGTGCTAACAAGATTTATGGCCTTACACAATGCAGAGGTGATATTTCTGCCACAGACTGTGCAGCCTGCATCAAAAATGTTACCGTAGTACAAGGCTGCTCAAACAGTAAAAATGCGACGTTTTGGTTTAAATGGTGTTTCCTAAGGTATTCAGACCGGAGCTTTTTCGGTGAATTGGATCAATCAGGAATGGCAACTTACAATGAGACCAATTTTGAAGATGCAAAAGTGGTTTCTGAAGGACTTAACTTCACAAAAGCGCTTGCTTCTACAACTCCTAACCAGCCTTCGATGTTCTATACCGCAGTATTGGATGCTGGACAGAGTGGGAAGAGGTATGGCATGGCTCAATGCACTAGAGATCTCAGCAAGAGGGACTGTGGCAAGTGCTTGGATTTCCTATTGGTGACATCTTTAAATATTATTGGAAATAAGAGAAGTTGGGATATTTATGGATCTAGTTGCAGCATGTGTTACTATGACTACCAGTTCTACTTCAACTATTCAACACCTGCAGCAAAGGGAGGTGAGTTTTGTGAATTATTCAATTGTTGCTCTCTGTGTCTCTTTGATTGTTTGAAATTTGATATTTCTTTATTTAAAAAAAAATTCCAGAGTTTTTTATTTATATTTTTTTTCGAAATTGTCGGTCCAATTCCTGATTTGATCGTAAATTGGAATTCAAATATTCTTGTCACTTGGCAAAATTGCAGGTTCCACAAGATCCTCATCACATCGAGTTGCAATTGGCGTGGCCTTTCCAGTGCTTGTGTTTCTGTTAGTTCTTTAATATGTTATTGAAAACCTTCTTTTGTTCATGGAGAAATGGAGATGTTGTTAATATTGAAATATGTATTCATTTAACTGTACATTAAATATTATATAGTATTTCTTTCCCTTTGCATTTTTTTTTTTGAAGGAGTTACACTATATGTATTTCTTTTTGGGTCTAGAACTCTAGATAGTACAACCTTGAAAGGAAGTGAGTCAGTGAGTTGTTGTTGTTGTTGTTGTTTTAAATTGTGTTTGGTTTTAGATTAAAAAGGGATATAGATTGTGAGGGTTCATTGAATTGTTTCTAATAAATAGCAGAAAATTGTTAATGGTTACTTACATCAAAAAATGTATGTGTATTGTTCAAAAATAAGCTTTTATTTTTTTATAATTTTTACAAATCATCAAAAATCTTTGAATATTTTTAGAGAGTCCTTATTTTGTTATAAAAAACCTCCTAGTATCGTTGTCTAATTAATCTCAAAAGTGTGTTTGTCGTAGTCTAATTAATGACATCTAGTATTTTTCTAATTGATAGAAAATAATAAATATTTAAAGATAGTATTATTAATAAAAGCTAAATATGGATTGAAAAATACTATAGATCCGATTTAGTTTTACTATTTATTATAATAGTGTAATGATGTATTTGTCCCCCTCACCAAATAACTTCAAAGCAAAATCTCAATATTGGCATTAAGGGCAATTTGATATTTTCAAAATGATTTTTTGTTATTATCATATAAGATGAGGAACAATTTCGTACTTGACCAAATATAAAATATAATAAAAAATCAAAAGTATAGGGAAATAACCAAAATGCCATTGAAAATTAAAAAATGGCCATAAAAGGCTTTTTTGTGTTTTTTTTTAAGGTTTTTTCTTGATTAGCAGGGCAGTTTAGGGCAATTGAGTCTTTTCATAAAGAAATAAAATAATAACAAAAAAAAAGATTTGTGCGCATGAAACACACTTGCAAACGCATGGGAGGCGCCCACGTAGTTTAGGCGATGCCACTCGGCATCCAAAAATTCCTTTTCATCATGTCATTGAAAGCACTATCATATTCTTTCCTGGTTGTACGACGTGTGTCAACGATGATGATCTAGTTTGTTGCTGGTGAACCTTTTTTTTCTCTCTCCCCTCCTCTAAAAAAATAGACGTGGCTCGATTTTCCAGCCACCACTATAGTGATCAGAATATGGGCAGACAGATGATTCATTGTCATATTTTTTTTAAATAAAGGTAGGCGACAAGCCATCCATTCTTTAAAAATACAATTTAACCCTTTGTTATCATTGATTTTTATTTATTTAACTTAAAATAAAAAAATATATTTTTTTCTTTTTTTATCATTTAGCTTAAAAACACTATACCTAATTGAGATCATGTCCATGACCAGGGTTGTAAAATTTGTCAGTTAATTCAAGTTGACAAATATCAATATAACATGACATATTTTTTAAATTTCATTTTCAATTCTTTCTTAACTCATAATTTACTTTTAGATTTAATCTATTTCGTTGTCAATTAAGACCTAATCAATGCTAACCAAGAAGAGATTAAGGAAAGCAAAAGAAAGAGATAATTAATGATCCAATCGAGTTAACTCATTATGATCGTGTTCATTACCTGGGTTATGAATTTCACGTTTTAACCTGGGTCAATACAGTGTGTCGTTATTTTTTTATTTTTCTCCCTCAATTTTTTTTTAATTTAATCCTTTGCTAGTTCATCGTTTCACATTTAAGCTAAGGTTAGACAAGGTTAAAATGATCGGCATAAGAAATGTTTTTTTAACCGTATCACCATTTGAGCAAGCCAACCAGTTTGCTTTTGGTCCGTTAGGTTGAACAAACCATATTTTTTTTCATTTATTAATGTTTATAGTGGTCAATTAATTTGGTTCCATACACTGATATAATTTTTATTTCTCATTTCAAATATTTCATGGCATGTAGGAAAAAATAACAACACTCATATTTTTTAATGCTATTATTGATTTTTTATCTGACATGCAGCAAAACACAGGCCTAAAAGCTAGTATATTATGAAAACCATTTAGATTTTTTTCCCAAACTAGCACAATACAAAAAAACTATTTCTCAAACTACAATAATTGGGAATTTGTTTTTTCTAAACTAGCATAATTTATCTAGTTGTGAAGGTGAGAGACATTCACGCGTGTCTTACATGCCAAAAAAGATTTTCTTTATTTTTTTGCGAGCTCATTTCTTCATTTGGTTCCTCTATTTTTATATTTAGTTAACTTTAGTTTCATCATCATCATCATCATCATCATCATCATCATCATCATCATCATCATCATCATCATTTTATATGTTATTTTTGCATAATGTTATTTGAACTAAAGTTAATATTTGTTTTCGAATGCGATTGCTAAAATAAGTTAGTTTTTTCTCAAAAAAATTGTTATTTTTTCCTAACTTAAATAAAAATAAGTTTAATTGATGAAATAATCATAATAATAAAACTAAAAATAAGATTATATAAAAATTAAGAGACCAAATAAGAGTTTGGGTAGAGAAAAGAAAACGAAGAAATAGGCTAGCAAAATAATCAAAGTTGGAGAGAGGAAATAGAAAAAGAAAGAAAGAAAGAATGCGATTTTGGAATCACACTAGAGTTTTAATTACAACACTTTTAATACATTGAAAAACAAATCCATACACACCGAGAAAAATCAATTTTGAAGTTCGAGGTGAGTCGCATAGGTAGTGGCATACTCACTCGCCAGCTCTTCTATTTCGTGTGCCAAATAAAAATAATAATGGGCTGACACATATATGTGTTACATGCATCAAACAAATAAAAAATAATTGGGAGTTGTGCAGGTCAAATCTTTGAACCAATTAAATTGGGGTAGGTTGTAAAAGTTTTTTTTTTTTAATTTGAGAAATATTTTTTTTTTATTATGCTAGTTTTTTTTTTTTAAAAAAAAAACTCAACCAATTATGGATTAGAGTAGGATTTAACACATGATTGGCTCAACACCCTTCTTATTTTTCTAATAATTTGATCCCCAAATATATTTTTTTAAAATACCTATTAATTTTATTCATATCAAATTAATACAAATTAAACTATTATTTTCACATTAATTAAATAAAAAATATGAAAATTAAAACTTGTTATAAGAAAATAGATCTGACAAAACCCTGCACCATATTAGTAAAACGTATACTTGTAGATAATATATAGTCTTTTTACGGATATCAAATATATAGCTTTCTAGCTTTCTTTACTAGGGTTTTCTAATACAAAACGTTTCTTTCAAATCATGCACGTAAACAAGTTTTGTTACCATGGATTGAAAAGTGTGAATATTGTTTTTGTGTACATAAAGCATTTTTATTTTTTTTTAATTTGTTTTTATAATTTTAGATCATTTTAATGTATTAATATTTAAATAAATTTTAAAAAAATTAAAAATATTATTTTAATATATTTTCAAATCAACTTAAATTTAAACCATATCATATTAATTTGGTTACCCCACATCATATATCCATTAAGATGTCTTCAAAGATTTTGATTCACTGCATTATCCCGTTTTTGAAGTTATTGAATACAACATGGGGGCTTTTGATTCCAGCACTGAACACACATCTGATTCCGCCAGCGTTGGTGAAGTTGACCATGTAACCAAGTGCCGATCAACTTGTATGTTGACGTAATGGATGGGATTCGGAGTTCCCATACACACCTGTTTCTGATACTATTCTGTTTCTTGAAATCTTGAAATGCACTCCTCTTCAGCGTTGGTGATGATGATTTGTCATGCTCCATGGATTCTGGCATTCGTAAAAGTAACATCCGCAACACTCAACCAATTCTTGCAGTTGACATTCCAGATAGCGGCACAACAGCTGAGGTGGAAGGAATTCTATAAGCAGGGGAGGCTCCGGGCTTTGGCAATACAGCTCATGAATTTTTTAAAAAGACATTGGCCATCAGATTGATAGGGAGATTGCAGAGTGGGCAGCGAACTAAAGGCTGCAACTTTCCGCCTATCTTGGTAAGAGTTTCATCTCTTTTCCTATGCAGATTTTATTTTGGAATTGTTGTGGGCTGGGCATGTCTGCCAAATAGTTTTCTATTAGGAAGATGTTGTCGCAAATAGTACTATTCACATTTGTTTTATCCTTGAAACTAAGAAGAGATGCTGTACAACGGGTTATGTAAATGGAATTCGGATTAATCAGAGGGTTAGGTGGTTCACAGTAGATTCAGTTAATTATGCTGGCATAATACTTGTGATATGGAATGCTGAATCATTTAAGGTTGATTCCTTTGAGTACAGTGGGCAATGGATAGCAATCCTAGGAACACATGTTCAGACAAATTTTTCTTGTGCAGTAGTAGGTGTTTATGCAAGGTGTTCAATCAAGGATAGACGACTATTGTGGGAGGAAATCATCATTCTACAGGCTTCCTTTGGGGTACCATTATTTTTAGTTGGTGATTTCAATGAAACCTTGCATCAAAGTGATAGAAGCAGTAATTACCTAAATCAACTAGGAGCAAGGGAATTTAGAGACTTTATTAGTGGGTGTAACTTCCTGGAGTATCCATTAAATGATCATCGATACACTTGCTTTCGAGGATAGTCAATGAGCCGTGTTGATAGAGCTTTTGCTACTCCAGAATGTCATATGCAATTTTCAGAACCGGTGCTTTATCGATTTCCTAGAGGCTTGTTGGACCACTATCAACTGTTGTTGGGAATGCAGCATCAAGAATGGGGGTGGAGGCCATTTCAGTTTCTCAACTGCTGGCTGCATCACCCTTTATTTTTTGAGAACTTCAAACTCTCCCGTATTGAAGCTTGTGCTGAGCATGCTGGCAGATTCAGCTTGTTAAGAAAGCTTAGTTAATTGGCATCTACCATCCAGAAATGGAATAAGAATTCTTTTGGCAATCAGGATGAGAGGCTTTTGCAGATTCAAAGCTGACTCTAGTAACTGGAAAAAAACAAGGGAGAGTTGTTCTCTAAGTCATCAGGAGATCTCTTAATGGCATGAACTTAGCTATAAACAGTGGACATTGAATAAATATGTGGAAGCCATCTAGAGGCAAAAGTCTCAACAGACACGGTGTAAACCAGGAGATAGAAATATCAAATTCTTCCACTTAACAACCAATATCAGAAAGGGAAGAAACAATATAACAAAGATTTTATTTGACGGGGTAGCACACACTACACCACATACAATTAAGGCTGCTGCTGCGTATTTTTCAAGTCTGTTCAAACAGCCAGGTTCTACAAGGTCACAAATGGGTTTGGTTGGGTTCAACAAACTTTTTCTTGCACAGTCTGTTGAGCTGGAACAGTCAATGATTGTTGCACGTGTGGCGTCGCGACGATCGTCCACTTTTAGGTTGGGTATCCAGGAAAATTGGGAAAATATAGGGGAGACAAGGATTCCTTATCTTTTATCATTGTATAGACGGATTGAGAGTCGCCATATAGTATTTTAGTCACTAAGAACCCTAACTGGTCTCAGAGATCGGGTACGGGGACTGGTTGCATAAAAGGAATGTATTAGCACTCCAAATATACCCAACCTAAGGTAAGCTGCATTGTTTAATTGTCTGATATATTCTAAGGTATTGTTATGTTTTCTATTTATTAGTCTGTTTAAGGTTTAAGTTAAATCCTCCTCAGTAAGAAAATCCTTATCTTGTCGGATAAAACTAACTGTGTCAATAAAGAAGATCTATCTTTTTAGTATCGGGAATACGTCTTATGTATAAATTCATAATCCCATATACTAAAGGAAAACAAATATTTTTTTTGAAATTTTTGAAATATTGACCTAGTTTTCGTGACTTTAATAAACTTGTTGTTAAAGTCAAAAATGCATGCTAAGATATATTTTTTGAATTTTTGTTTGTTGTATGAAAATAAGATATGATTTTCATCTTTGAGAGACTTGGCCGTATGCAAGAAAACAATACATCTTTTTTTGTTTTTTTCTGTGTAATTTTTTTGCAACATTTCAGAAAAAAACTGGGTATTTTAATACCACATTTTTATCTTTATAGTATAAAAATACAAACCAATATTAATTAAAATTAAAAAGACACGGGAAAATCACAAATTTTCAAAAGGGTTTTTTGTATTTTTTTTAAATAATATTATATAATATAATATATTGGGTTTGGGCCCAACCCAATCCTGTGGGCTGAGTCCAACTTGGTTAGGCGAAATTCAGCCTATGGGAATTTGGGCCGCAACTAGCCCACAAAGGAGCCGAGCCATGTCCAGACCCATAAGAAACTAGGTCTTGACCGACCCCGACACTAGCTGGCCTAGTTCGGACTCGGCCCATAATAAACGGGGCCAAGACTCAGCCCAAAACAAAAATTGGGCTGAGACTCGACCCATAATAAACTAGGCCGAGACTCGACCCAAAACAAAGGCTGGCCCGAGATTCGACCCAAAAGAAACTGGGTTGAGACCGGCCCAATTATTTGCATTGCATGTAGAACGAAGTATTGTTTTGCATGCAGCAACCTCGCTGCAAGCGAGGAAGAAGAGGAGTGGCGGGTAATAAAAGGTTACTTGGCGCAGGGGGCGGTGCAAAATACCCTTTTCTTCTTCTTGCACTAGGTAATCTTCTCTTACCTGCCACTCCTCTTCTTCCTCGCTTCCAGCGAGGTTGCTGCATACAGAACGATAATTCATTTTGCATGCAGTGCAAATAATTGGGACAATCTCGACCTAGTTTCTTTTGGGTCGAGTCTCAGTCCAACCTTTGTTTTGCGTTGAGTCTCGACCCAGTTTATGTTTTGGGCTGGGTTGAGTCTCGACTCAACTGCTGTTTTGGGTTGGCCTAGGCTTTATTAGGTCCGGACTAGGCCAGCTAGCGTTCAAGGCCGATCAGGACCCAATTCCTTTTGGGTCCTGACTCGGCCCAGCTATCGTCGGGGTCGGTCTTGACCCAATTCCTTTTGGGTCTAGATGCAGCCCAACTTCCATTGGGGTTGGTCAAGACCTAGTTTCTCATGGGTCTAGATACGGCTCGACTCCTTTGTGGGCCAATCGTGGTGCAGGTTCCTATAGGTCGATTTCGGCCCAGCCAAGTTGGACTCAGCCCATAGGATTGGGCTAGGCCCAAACCCAATATATTATATTATATGATATTATTTAAAAAAATCAAAAAATAAAAAAAAATCCAAAAAACCCTTTTGAAAATTTATGATTTTCCCACGTATTTCCTGTCAATTTTGATTAATATTGGTTTGTGTTTTTATACTATAAAGATACAAATCCGGTATTAAAATACCTGGTTTTTTTTCCCCAAAATGTTGCAGAAACATTACACAGAAAACAACAAAAAAAAGATGTGTTTTTTTTGTTGCATATGACCAAGTCTCTCAAAGATGAAAATCATATCGTATTTTCATATAACAAACAAAAATTCAAAAAATATTTCTTAGCATGCATTTTTAGCTTTAATAACAAGTTTATTAAAGCCACGAGAACTAGGTTAACATTTAAAAAATTCAAAAAAAATATTTTTTTCCTTTAGTATTTAGGATTACAAATTTATACATAAGACGTATTTTCGATACTGAGAAGGTAGATCTGCTTTATTAACATTAGAACGGTTAAGTTTTGCCTAAGAAGATAAGAATCTCCATACCAAGAAGGACTTATCTTAAATCTTAGACATGCCAACAAATAAAAGACACGACAATACCTTAAAATATATAAGACAATTAAACAATGCAACTTACCTTAGGTTGTGTATTTGAAGTGCTAATACCTTCCATTTACACAACCAGTCCCTGTACCCGATCTTTGAGACCAGTTAGGGTTCCTAGAGATCAAAATACTAGATGGTGACTCTCATTCCATTTATACATTGATAAAAGACAAGGAATCCTTGTCTCCTCCATTTTCCCGATTTTCCCGGACACCCAACCTGAGAGTGGACAATCGTCGTGACGCTGCATACATGCGACAATAACAATGGATGAATTCAGAAGAGTTGTTTGGGATTGTGACAGCTCAAAGGCTCCTAGGCCTGATGGATTCATATTCAACTTTTACAAGATAGCTTGGCCATTGATTGGAGAGGAGTTATTTCGTGTGGTGTCTGAATTTTTTATAATAGAAAAACTGCCAAAAAGTGTTAACACTTCTTATGTTACATTGGTGCCTAAGAATACACACCCAACAAAATTCATGGAGTTCATACCAATTAGTTTGATTCATGATATGTAAAAAATTATTGGGAAGCTACTCTCTTCACGACTACAAACTATCATAACTACTATTATCAGTCCTCATCAAACAACTTTCATTTCAGGAGGTGGATGGGTTCATGGAGGTTATACTTTGTCTCAAGAAAGGTGGTGGGGAAAGGTTCCTACTAACAGTCAACTTCCACAAGGCCTTTAATTCAATTAACTAGTCTTATTTAGAAGAAGTGATGATGTATATGGGTTTTGGAGACAAATGGATATCATTAGTTCATAAATTTATTTTAGGATCACAAATGGTAAATCTCATTAATGGCTCTCCAATTCAAGAATCCCGACCTAAGTGTGGTTTACGCCAAGGTGATCCACTTTCACCATTGCTATCTAACATTGCAGTTGAAGGACTCTGAGTTCTTTTTGAAAGGGCTTCGACAACACAATACTTTTAGGGCATTGAGTCAATCAATCCCCTTTAATATGCAGATGAGACTTTGATATTTATGCAAAATGAGAATAGCTTTTTAGTTAATGTTAAAAGGATCTTATGGTGGTTTGAATTGACATCAAGATTGAAAGTTAACTTTCATAAGAGCTCTCTTGTCGGTATTAGTCTTGATGAAGATTATATAACTGGTATGGCCAATGTAATATACTATAAATGGGACAGATACTTGGGACTACCTTTGGGTGCAAATCCGAAGAGAATTTCAACTTGGAAGCTGGTTGTTAGTAAATTTTGCACTAGACTAGGAAGATGGAAGGGAGGATTTCTAAATTTATATAGCAGGACGTGTCTGCCTTATCAAAATTATTCTCTCCATCATGCCATTATATTATATATCAGTGTTTTTGTTGCCGCATGGGGTTGCTAAGGTGCTTACATCAATCCAATAAAAGTTTATATGGAGTGGTGTTTCATATGGAGCGGAAATGTGCAAAGTGGCTTGGAGTGTTGTAATTAGGTTCAAAAACATATGGGGTTTATGATTGGGGTCATTACGAGAGGAAGAATAAAGCACTGCAATTCAAGTGACTTTAGCATTTAAGGTGTCGCACCCTCCCGAGAGCTCGACGTCGCGGCGACCTGTCCTCGTAGTCGTGATTGATTGTTGGGGGTCTTTCTGTTGTGAAAAAGGGAGTCACCACCTAGTATTATGGTCACTAGGAAACCTAACTGGTCTTTCAGAGATTCTAAGGCAAGGGACTGGTTGCGTAAAGGGAAGGTTTTAGCACCCCTAGTACGCCCTACCTAAGGTAAGCTGCTTGGT
>Ga0325402_1003007_pt1 | contig 15027 bp, 9 predicted proteins | sample PopdelMetagenome_22_FD_207212 | JGI IMG/M metagenome (GOLD analysis project Ga0325402, IMG submission 207212) | Populus deltoides microbial communities from Bellville, Georgia, United States - Xylem-PdKOR-R3 | ecosystem: Host-associated > Plants > Phyllosphere > Stem > Wood/Secondary xylem... | reverse complement strand
TCTAAATATCCACGTAAATGAATAATAAAAAAACTTCAAACCGTTGTAAAAATCCTGTGCATGTACCGACCTTCTTGTTTTACTCAACGAACTCCTTTATTGATTCCAGTTTCTCTCTTGTTATAACCTTATTTTTCTCCATATTTGTCTCTGTCAACATAAACTTTATGATCACGTGTTACACATTTAATTAGACCCATGGAATTTATCTCAATATTGATATAAAAAATGTCATTAATTTCCATTTCGGGGTTTTTTTTTAATATCAAATTTCAATTTCCTATATGTTGAATTCTTTCCTTGTATAAATAGAAATTACCAAGTCCATTTTGACAGTTATTCTTCTAAACTTAGCTATAGGACTCGTATCGGTGAGTTTTCTTGGTGCCACCTTGTCGACAACTTCACCGACTCGACTCGAATCAATAGAAATATGTTTTTTTTTTAATATTGTTTTGAGATTTTTATAAAAAGAAAAGGTTGTGTTCGACCGACCACTGATTTTGAGCCTTAGATCGGTCGCCCCACGGGTAGGATACGGTAAGTAGGTAACCATGCTTATAAATATTTGATAACAAATGTTCTCGCCACACTTTTTCCTCCAGTCTTGCTGTTTCTCCTGATTCCTGCGCGCCATTATCGGCTACGTTTGAATCTTTCCTCATCAAGAGTATTGCTAGCTAGCTCCATGTTATTGAAACCCTTTAATTTCTTGATACACCATTTCATTCTCTTTTGATCTTCGGATTTGACAAGCTTTCTATATGGAGAAATACTTGAAAGAAAACTTCGTAGTTGATGCAAAGAGACCCTCTGACGAGGCTTTAAGAAGATGGAGATCTGCTGTTTCCGTCGTCAGGAATCCTCGCCGGAGGTTTCGAATGGTTGCTGATCTTGCCAAAAGAGCTGAAGCTGAAAAGAAACGTCAAAATCTCCAGGTCAGACTTTACAATGCCTGTTGGTCATTTTTCTTGTGATCTAGGTTCACACTTTCTCCTTTTCTTTTGATTTTTTTTTCCAGAAAGTTTTTGAACAAATAATTAATGTCACTATCAGAAATTAAGTTGTTGATAAGAATTTTTTTATATATATAATATAAATGCATAAGTCCAGATGCTTTGGATAACCTTCTTAAGATCGAATCCAAGAAGGTCTAGGTGATCGAATTGTTGCATAAAAACTGATACGAGAATACCTCTTATCGTTGAGACAAGACATGGCAAAATTTTACCATACGTTACTACAAATTGTAAATAAATTATGGGTCCAATGTGGTTAGTTGATCGGAAAGAAATCGAATCTTGCATGCTGATTTTACCAAAAATCTTCGAGCAATTAATCACTTTGTAAAAAAATCCTAAATAATCTTTCAAGAAATTTGTTTTGGCAGAAACCAAAATATTTTTGTGCTCAATTTTTACTGATTTCTACGAGGAAGCAATTTTCTCTTTATTAATTTTAACTAAACTCTCTTTCATGCTGCCCACATTCTTATACAGTAGAGATGTTTTAATTGTTTTTCTTAGAAAATCGAAATATTCAAATCAGAAAAAAAAAGAAGAAGCGAGAATCCCTTTGTTTACACCGTTTGGCTTCTGGAAAAGGTCATCTAAGTATTGATTTCGTGGGCCAAGACTCTTGATTTAGGTTGAGTGGTATATGTAAATTGGCTGTTCATGAAGAAGAAAAGGTGAGCCACTGCTGATATTTCTTTCTTTTCCTCTGATGGAAAGGTCTTACCAAAGGGAATAACCCCTTCTCTTAAGTCTCTGTATCCTGTTTGTTTTTGAGAAATTTGTTTACGTATTCATGCATTCAAAGCTGGAGTTTTTCTTGAATGGCAGTTTGAATTCCTTTTCTAAACTGGTTGCTAGTTCTTGAAAATTAAGCATTTCGTTTATTGGTTAATCACACACCATAGTTTTGCATGATTTTGTTGAAAACTTTAGCCGCAAAAGTTATAACAATGCCAAACACATACTAAGGCTTTAGATTTCCACAAGTTTCAGGTTCAAATCCTTGGAGTATAAGAACTATTGGGCCTCCATTTGAACCAAAAAAATTGTGAACTAGCATTTTGTTCAAATATGAGTTCAGCATTATTCAGACAAATCTTGCCTTGTGTTCAACTGGTCATGTAACAAAAAGTAATATGGATCTTAGGAAACATCCCTGTAGCATCAGCATTCCTAAAGTCAACTGCTTGCTAAAGTTTCAAAGCTTTGAATATCTGTTTCCTAAGCTAGTAACTTGTTTTAAATAGCCGGTAAGGAGGGCTTTCTTTTCCAAGAGTATGCTAGCTAAAAGGTTTAGATACTTGAATATTGCTTTCCTCTGTTGTTATGGTGTTTTCAATAGCTGATAAAGCAGGTAGGTATTCTTTTCAAAGACTTGAACGGTAACCAAAGAAATTTACAGCTTTCTTAGCAACCCCCACGAACCATGCATGCCATTTGACTATTAACTTTGAAATAAGGAACAATGCCATGTCCTTTGATGGTGTCCCACGACGAGTACCTAATGGCTGCTCCCAGTTATTGAAATGACAAGTCGTCTTAGGGAGGAAGACTAGGCAATATATTATCCGGAAACCTAGGTTAAGAATTATCAACTTGAGACCAGATAATGTGAATGATATAGTTCTGGAACTTTCAAACGTGTACAACACACAGGTTGTATCTTAGTCAAAATATATATACCTAGAGAATTGAATATGATCCAACTTTTTAGAATTTTCATCATCTCTTTTCTTCCCATTATTGATATACTTTATGTACTTCAAACAATGAAGAGTGGACTCATTTCTTGTCTTCACTTAACACTATATATAACCCACAAATCCATGACTAGCTTCTATTTGATAGAGCTAAAACTTATCCTCGAAAGACTGCCAGACCAATCGCATAGCTTGCTTTGATTGTGCTGATGTTACAGTGAGGATGAAAAGTACTTAATTTTCGAGTAGGACGTAGGTTTTATGTTGATCAGATTTGAAGTATGTTTAATTCAGTAATTTAAATACAAGTTCATCACACGTGTACATATTACCAGTGCATCAGTGTATGATTCTAAACTGAAAATTTGGGTTATAAATATTCAATACGAAGAATTACCAGCCAGAGTTTTTCGCTGAGACAAGGGTAGCTAATCCGTCTAAAACATACAGAAGCAGAACTGGATGATATTGCTTCATAAATAATAACATCCATCCAGAAAAATACTGTTCGAGTGGTTAGTGAGACTGGTGGCCTAGGATTTAATGGCCATTTATGTGGTCTATCTAATCAATCATAAAGTTTTTGGTTGCTAATGACTTTTTGAAAATTTTAGGTCCATCATGAGAAGTATGTGTCTGGGTTTCTTACAGAAATCATTGCCAGCTTTGAAGACACTCCATACCAACCACTTGACCATGTAGTAATGATGTTTAATCTTCTGCAAAAACTGCAATTTTATGTTTTTTTATAGCCCAAGTAATATTATGTTCTTTTCTAGTATTGGTTGATCCTGGACTAGTAGTTAGATTTTTACCGCTGTAGAAGAGAGAGTGTTGGTAGGGTTCCCCCCCCTTTTTTTACAGTTCCTAGAATTAACATACTCTCATGTTTGGCCAGGAAAAGATACGGATAGCTCTTTATGTGAAAAAGGCAGCATTGCACTTCATCGAGGGTACGATCGTTACTAGATTCAGTAAAAAAATTTTTTATTTCAATTCTGTCTTTTTCTGAATGATGAGGTTTTATTTGATACAGCTGCTAATCGAGTTGAGCACAAGCTCTCAGACAATGTCAGGCAAACTGGTTTCGGCATTGAGCCGGATGAACTCGCAGCCATTGTTCGGTCCCAAGATAACAAGGCTTTGGAATCTCATGGGGGGGTTGAAGGATTGGCCAGAGAAGTCTCTGTGTCTTTGAATGACGGGGTTGTCTCAAGTGACATATCTATTAGGCAAAATATATATGGCCCTAACAAATATGCTGAGAAACCTGCCAGATCTTTATGGATGTTTGTTTGGGATGCTTTGCATGATTTGACATTAATTATTCTCATGGCATGTGCTGTGGTCTCTGTTGGTGTTGGTATTGCAACTGAAGGTTGGCCAAATGGAATGTATGATGGGGTGGGAATAGTACTTTGCATTTTGCTAGTAGTGATGGTCACTGCAATAAGTGATTACAGGCAGTCCTTGCAATTTAAGGTCTTGGATAAGGAGAAGAAAAATGTTACTGTTCAGGTTACCAGAGAAGGTAGAAGACAGAAGGTTTCTATCTTTGATTTGGTGGTTGGAGATGTTGTTCATCTATCAATTGGAGATGTGGTTCCTGCAGATGGTATTCTTATATCAGGCCACAGCTTATCAGTCGACGAATCCAGCTTGTCAGGTGAGAGTGAACCGGTGAACATAAATGAAAAGAAGCCCTTTCTTCTATCAGGAACCAAAGTACAGGATGGGTCTGGTAAAATGCTGGTGACAGCGGTTGGTATGAGGACTGAATGGGGTAAGCTGATGGTTACTTTGAGCGAAGTCGGGGAAGATGAAACACCACTGCAAGTGAAGCTTAATGGGGTTGCAACTATTATTGGGAAAATTGGTTTGGCTTTTGCTGTCATGACATTTTTGGTTCTGATGGCACGGTTTCTAGTGGCCAAGGCACACAACCATGAGATCACAAAATGGTCTAGTAGGGATGCTCTGCAGCTTCTAAATTTCTTTGCCATTGCTGTCACCATAATTGTTGTCGCCGTTCCTGAAGGGCTTCCATTAGCAGTTACACTTAGTCTTGCATTTGCAATGAAGCAATTAATGAAAGATAGAGCACTAGTGAGGCATCTCTCTGCATGTGAAACAATGGGTTCTGCTTGTTGCATTTGCACAGATAAAACCGGAACATTGACTACAAATCATATGGTGGTGAACAAAATATGGATCTGTGAGAAAACAAAATCAATACAAACTAATGACAATAAAGATCTGTTAATGTCCTCTGTCTCTGAAGATGTGCATGGAATCCTTTTGCAATCTATATTTCAGAACACAGGATCAGAGGTGACCAAGGGAAAAGATGGAAAGACTAACATTTTGGGGACGCCGACAGAGACAGCAATAGTAGAGTTTGGATTGCTTTTGGGAGGTGATTTTAAAACTCATCATATCGAATCTGAGATAGTGAAAGTCGAGCCCTTCAATTCAGAAAAGAAGAAGATGTCTGTGCTTGTTTCTCTTCCTGACAACAGTAGATTTCGAGCATTCTGCAAAGGTGCATCAGAAATAATTTTGAAAATGTGTGACAAGATTTTAACTGCTGATGGCAAATCTGTGCCACTATCTGAAAATCAAAGACAGAACATCACAGATGTCATAAATGGTTTTGCCTGTGAAGCCCTACGAACTCTATGCTTCGCTTTCAAGGATATAGAGAAGACTTCTGATGCAGATAGTATACCTGACAACAACTATACACTAATTGCTGTTGTTGGAATCAAGGATCCTGTACGCCCTGGGGTGAAGGAAGCTGTTAAGACTTGCTTAGCTGCTGGAATCACCGTGCGGATGGTCACTGGTGACAATATCAACACTGCAAAAGCCATAGCTAAGGAATGTGGCATCTTGACAGATACTGGCCTGGCAATTGAAGGGCCAGATTTCCGCACTAAGAGTCCTCAGGAGTTGGAGGAAATAATACCAAAACTTCAGGTCTTGTAACTTCTTCGAAACTTGAATAACTTATTCTTAATCAAGTGGAAAAGTTCCTAAAATGTTTAAATGGCAATGCAGGTTATGGCGCGATCATCGCCTTTAGACAAGCATAAATTAGTTACTCAATTGAGGAATGTATTTAAGGAAGTTGTGGCAGTGACTGGAGATGGTACTAATGATGCTCCAGCCTTGGCAGAGGCAGATATTGGGCTTGCTATGGGTATAGCAGGAACAGAGGTTTGTTAATGTCCTGGTCCTCCTGGATACACTTCCTCATTGTCTGTTTTTGGTAATTCCAGTAGGCAGTGGCTCAGCATTTTTCTCCTCTTTCCTGCAGGTAGCAAAAGAAAGTGCCGATGTTATCGTGATGGATGACAACTTTAAAACCATAGTGAATGTTGCAAGATGGGGTCGAGCAGTTTATATCAACATTCAGAAGTTTGTTCAGTTCCAGTTAACGGTCAATGTTGTTGCCCTGATGATCAATTTTATTTCTGCATGCATCTCTGGTTAGTTCCTTTGCATCACTAACCTGCTAAGTTCTAAATGTTAATCTTTTATTGATCTTTCTTTCAAGGCCTTAGGGACCAATGCTTGGAGCAATAGTTGATTCATAAACTTGCAGTAAAAAGGATGCAGCTTTGAGAATCTAGAGCAGTCAATTCATGGAAAATTTTGAAGGATAAGAATGTCCTAAATTCTCCTTTTCAGGACCCTCTTTTCGCAGAACTTTAACTGGATAATATCCTGATACTGACTTTCTTCTGGAGCTTGATATGTGCACTTCAAAATACATGACTAAAATTGGTGAAATAATTTGCAGGCAATGCGCCATTGACCACTGTTCAGCTGCTTTGGGTGAACTTAATCATGGACACTCTTGGTGCATTAGCATTGGCTACAGAACCACCTCATGATGGACTGATGAAAAGACCTCCAATCGGAAGGAATGTAAGCATAATCACCAAGACCATGTGGAGGAATATCATTGGACAAAGCATCTATCAAATAATTGTCCTTGTCATCCTCCAATTTGATGGGAAACATTTCCTGAAGCTTTCGGGATCAGATGCTACTAAAATCCTGAATACATTCATATTCAATACCTTTGTTCTCTGCCAGGTACCATACTTTGATCTTCAACTGCCTTAGCATCACAACATCTCATAGAAATTTCATTGCTAAATATCCAATATATGTTCAGGTGTTCAACGAAATAAACAGCCGAGATATGGAGAAGATAAATGTCTTCAAAGGCATCTTTAGTAGCTGGATTTTCTTGGCTGTCATGTTCTCCACGGTGGTTTTCCAGATTGTGATAGTTGAATTCTTGGGCACATTTGCTAATACTGTTCCATTAAGCTGGGAATTATGGCTGGCCAGTATCTTAATTGGAGCTGCAAGTTTAGTCATTGCTGTCATCCTGAAGTGCATTCCTGTTGAAACCAAGAAAGATGACAACACTGCCAAGCATCACGATGGTTATGAGCCTCTTCCTAGCGGTCCGGATTTGGCGTAAAGTGTTTGACTTATGAAGGGTCTAAAGCAAAATACCGTAGGCAACATGCATTGAAAGCAGCAGCCAAAATCAAGCTGTATTTACTGTTGATGTGGCTTGCCCTTATTTGCAGGTGGAGCTGAAACAAACATTTCCTTCTATTATTTGAAAGTAAGGTCTTGTAAATGAGCGACAAGCACCAAACTAACATCTTCCCGATACCTCAATCTTTGTTGCGTTGCAGTTTGATTGGATTGTCTGCTGAATTTATGGGAGATAAGGCAAGAAATTGTACTTTTGGAGTGGGAAACTTACGATTTGTTTGCAAATACTTGATGATATTCTTTATGGCTAGTTTCAATTCATGAAATTTTATAGACTTGATAAAATAATAAATCTGCAATGCTGAAACTGAAGGATTTGAACCCTCTTTTTTTTTTCTTTTTTTTTTAAGAATGCTAGAATCATTTTACTTTCTGAACTCCTTATGGTCAATTGAGAAAGAAAGTATGGAGCAGACGGTAAACTGCAAATGGGGAAGGAAAATAACAATTTATTGACTGTAGTATCAGGTTACATAACTTGCATTTCAAACAAAACTTTATATGCCTCTGCTGCCCTGCCCTCCTTACAAAGATAATTGATCAATATATTGTAAGTAACAACATCCTTCTTAAAATGCCTCTTCTTCATTTCATGAACCAAAGATTTTGCTTCCTCAATCTTCCCTCTCTTCACAAGATCGGACATCAAAACACCAAAATTCACAACTGCAGGTTTACACCCTCTGTATTCCATATCAAACATCATCTTTTTAACCTCATCATGCTCGCCTATCGAGCACAAGCCTTCCATTAACAAAGCATATGTTACCGCATTTGGACGTTTCCCTCTCTTAATCATATCCTCTAACAATGCCTTATCCAACTCCCCATTTCCACACAAATACCCAATAAGACTATTAAACGTCGCAACACTAGGTTCAACTTTCGTCTCAAGCATTTCTTCAAACACCTTGCAAGCTTGCTTCCACTCACCCTTCTCCAACTGCCCTCTGATCATTACATTAAAGGCGACCGAATTTAAACGAAACCCCAATTTACAAGCCTTATCAAACAATTCGTTGGCCACAAGAAACCGATCATTATCAACATGAACATTAAGTAGACTATTCAAAGACTGACGCGTACGGACACGGTTAAAGCAAGTCATTCTATGAAAAGGCTCAACAGCCTTATCAACCAGATGGGCTTTCCCATAATGTTGAAACAAAGCAATGAAAAGGGTTTCTTGAAAATGAACAGTATTATCTTGCACATAACCAAGAACTTCCTCAACCGCTTCAAAATCCTGACAACGTGCAAGCTTGTATATGACAGCAGAGTCTGAAGGGTAGTCAGGTTTAAACCCCATTAGGAGATACTCATTATATCCAGTATACTCGGGTAAATTTTTTTTGAAAGAATTGAATATAATTATAGATTTAAATTCAATCCAATTATATCTATGAACACCATTCAATTGATGTGTTATTGAGTCATACTAATCATTTTTTCTTAAAATAATAGTGTTTTATTTTATTTGATGTTGATTTGATTAGATTTAGACTTAGATTTGACCGAGTTAGTTAAATTATTAAAAACCTGATTTCATTGATCAGATTTTGTCTTTTTCAAGGGAAAGCTCAACCCAGGTTTAACTCTATATCCTGAATTTTCCGAAATCAAATTGTTATACCAAATTAGGTTTCACAACTATAATTATTAGTTGGGATTGATTTCATTGTCTTTTTATCAAACTTCCAGGCATTGGGTCAATTTGATTTAATTTTAATTATTTTCCTCTCGGTCTAGCAGGTGAATCTAATAAATATATATTAAAGAACCAGTTTGGCAGACAAATACCTAAATATTATCTATAAATAATTGAAGTTGGTAATGCGAAAACAAAAGGAGGACATGGATAAATCAATGTAGTATTATTGTTTATGACTCCATGATTGAGTAACATTTACTGTCTTATCGGTTATTTTTTAAAATATTTTTATATAAAAATATATTAAAATAATAAATAATTTTTTTAAAAAATTTATTTTTATATTAATACATTAAAATGATATAAAAACATAAAAAAATTAATTTTAACTAAATAAATTGTGATTTTTACCAAACAATGTTAGAACTGTGTTCCCAAACCCTAACTAAATGCATTTCATATTTATGCAATAGTTTCTTATAAAGAACAAACCTAACATTTCTTTTCTATTACTGATACTCTAATTAAACAAAAAAATAAAATAGTGAGAAGGTTTTCATACAAATTAGAACAAAAGTTTTCAATTGAAATAATAGATTTATGATTGTTTCATATCACTTGCAATTCTTCTTCTTCTTCTTTTTAGTTTAATAAGCTTTTCTCCAAAATAAATTATAATTATTTTTTTATCAAAAAATAAATCATGTCATATACTTAGCAAAGATAGCTTATAATAATAATAATAATAAAATAGTAATAGATATATTGCTTTTTATCACTTACTATTTCATAGTTAAATTATAATTTTAAAACCTAACCCGAGATAAGATTCATATCATGAGTTGGGAGGGTTGACCCCACAACTATTTTTTAAAATAATCAAAACTACATTGCTTTGATAAAAAAAAATTTAAAAAAAGTTAATGAGTTGATAACCAGGTTAATCTAGGTTTTTAACCGGCTCATCTCTGTTTTTTTCATTTTCTATTTATTTTTTAATCTATATCAATTCAAATCCTGGATCACACAAGTTTTAGGTTAAGTTCCTAAACCGGTCTAGATTTTAAAACTTCTACAATTAAAATATCCATCACTCATTATATGTATTAAGTTCCATCTAAATTAAGCCATTAAATTAGTTATAATATCAAATTATTGTTGAGAAACTATCATCGTAGTATAACTTGAACATTGTAGAGAACATATATAAAACGCATAGCCAAAACACTGTAAAGTTTAATATGCACACAAACACAAAAGATTATTCATTGTGATAGTAAAATTACACTTTTATCCTTTGAAAAATATTTATTTATCTTGATTTCAACTGTGGTTTCTTCTTTTCCAAAGGCAAATTAGCCATTAAAGATTTGTAAATGATTATTTTCATCTTTTTTATGAACAATAAAAAACACTTATTTACCCCCAATGAGCAGCTGACTAAGGGTATTTATATCTTTACATTTTCTACAAAATTATGCATTGACTTTTATGTCCTTAAAAAAAAAAGAGGCAATAGTTCAGTGGTGATTTTATCTTTTTACATAGGTTTTTTTGGTAATACAAAAAATATGGAGGGAGTTTTGGAATTTCTGCTCTTAATAATTAATTTTTTAATAAAAAAGATGCAGGAATGTGGACAACACATGTTGGCCCATAGGAGCCGCATATGCCTTTTAGATAACGCGTACGACACCTCTCGGTAGCCAAATCTGTTGTTTTATCGTTTCATTAAAAGCACTGCCGCTCCCTTTTCCTTTTGGTGCGACACTTGATAATGGTTGATGAGTGATTTATTGTCGGCAGTGGTTCCTTTTTTTTCTTTCTTCTTTTCTATCTTTCATGCATGTCCTCTTTTCTTTTTATTTTTCAAGTTTGGTCCTAATGTTTCTGATTGCTTGTTTTAGTTCTTGACTCTTTTAGAAAAGTTCTTAATGTTTTCAATTTAGTCTATACATTATTTTTTTCAATTCAGTTCTTATTCTTTTGATTTTTTTTTCTTAGCTCTTTTGTTAGAGTTTTGTTATTTTCAATTTCATCATTCAATTAAAGTTTATGTTGTTTTGTTTTTTCAGTTTAGTCCTCATTCTTTTGATTTTTTTTTCTTTTGTTAAAATTTTTTACTTTTAAATGTAACCCTCCAATTTAATTTTTTATGCCCTCTAATTTATTATTTTCATTTTTATTTTTACCTTTATTGTTTTAATTACATTTTTTTTGTATGATAGGTTTTTTCCCCAGTTTTATCTTTCGGTGTTTGATTTATTGGGGATTGGGCTTTGTGGTTTTCTTATTTGTTGTACTTCCGATCTAATGATACAGGTCACGAGTTTTAAAAATTGATATGGGTAAGGATTTTATCATATTGCTGTATTTGATTTTTTTTTAAAAAAAATTGATTTTGTGGTTATCATAAATTTCTTTTCTATTGATTTACCTTGGTCTCATGATTTAAGTTATGAGTTTTGTAGTTTTTTTTAGATAGAGGTTTGTTTTTTTAAAAAAAAAAATGTTTTGTTTTGTATTTAATTTTTGAAGAAATGTTTTTATTTTTGCATAGGTAAGCTTTATTTAAAAAAAATATTTATTTTGAAATAATATTTCTAATATGTCCGACTTCGCATAGTATTTTTTTCTTTTATTTTATTCACTAAGTTTCATATGTGTTTCTATTTTTATTATATTTTATTTATTTTAATAAATAAATTTAATAGACACCAAGAGGTCTCGGTCTCATAGCCTAGGCCACGGGTTTCGCAAGCTTTTTTTTAATTGAATGTTTTTTTAAAAAATGTTATGTTTTGTATTTAATTTTTGAAAATTTTTTTTTGTTTTTATACATATAAGCTTTATTTTATAAAATAATATTTATTTTAAAATAATATTTATGATGTGTCCACATTGCATAGTATTGTTTTTATACTCAATTTTTCTTTTTCTTTTTTTTTGTTATTGTTGATAATTTTTTTTGTTTATTTACGTTGGTGATTATCAATTTATTTGATTAGATACATATATAAAATTTTCAATTTATTACATTTTAAAAATTTTTATAACAAAAAAACATATCAAAATTTTCTATCTACTAGATTTTTTTTTCTTTAAAAAAAAGTTACAATCCGCGGCGGATACGAGTGAGATATATAGTGATATATCAAGTTGCACCAAACGGATAATCTGGCAGTTTTTGCAGCAGCTCTATTTAGTTAAACATTAATGGGCATTGAAAGCCAGTATCTGGTCTCCAGATTCACCTTCAATGATATAATAATTAACAACAATCCAAAATTAAGGTAGCAACAAGTAAATGTTGACAACCCTTTATCTCTAGTGATGCCATACAAGATTGATCTGCAAAATATATATTTATAGTCTTCTACTTGTCATAATTCTCCATCAGAATCCATCTTGAATCTCTATCTAGTCTGTAAAATGTCCCTAAATTTTTCCTTCATTTTTCACTTCTTTCTCTCATCCATGATGCTGGGTTGCATTGCAACAATGCAACTTGATGGCTTAACCATGGAGCTCATCCACAAAGACTCCCCACAATCCCCTCTTTACCCTGGTAATCTTCCTCCTGGTGAGCAGATTCTACAGCCAGCTGCTTGCCCTTTTGCTGGGTTGCACCACCAAACCAGCATGATGTCAACAAATAAAGCTGTCATGAACAGGATGATGAGTCCTCTCACTTCCTATGGTGACCCCTTTTTGTTCTTGGCACAAGTTGGTGTTGGCTCCTTCCAAGAAAAATCTCATCGTACACATTTCAAAACCTACTACTTTCAAATAGACACTGGTAATGAGCTCTCTTGGATTCAATGTGAAGGTTGCCAAAATAAAGGCAACGTGTGCTTCCCTCATAAGGATCCTCCATACCCCAGTTCTCAATCCAAATCTTACAATCCTGTATCTTGCAATCAACACTCCTTCTGCGAGCCAAACCAATGCAAAGAAGGCTTATGTGCCTATAATGTAACCTATGGTCCAGGTTCCTACACAAGCGGGAATCTTGCTAATGAAACTTTCACTTTCTATTCTAACCATGGCAAACACACAGCTCTCAAGAGCATTAGTTTTGGATGCAGCACCGATAGTAGAAACATGATATATGCTTTCTTGCTTGACAAAAATCCGGTGAGTGGGGTTTTGGGTATGGGATGGGGTCCTCGATCTTTTCTAGCACAATTAGGCTCAATCAGTCATGGAAAGTTCTCATATTGCATCACAGCAAACAACACACACAATACCTATTTAAGGTTTGGCAAACATGTTGTGATATCAAAAAATTTACAAACTACAAAAATAATGCAAGTCAAGCCCTCTGCAGCTTATCATGTGAATTTGCTAGGCATAAGTGTTAATGGGGTGAAGCTCAACATCACCAAAACCGATCTTGCTGTGAGAAAGGATGGTAGCAGAGGATGCATCATAGATGCTGGTACCCTGGCCACATTACTTGTCAAACCTATTTTTGATACACTACACACAGCTTTGGCAAATCATTTGTCGAGCAATCAAAACCTGAAGAGATGGGTCATTCACAAGTTGCACAAGGATCTTTGCTATGAACAATTATCGGATGCCGGCCGCAAGAACCTTCCGGTTGTTACATTCCATTTGGAGAATGCTGACCTTGAAGTTAAACCTGAAGCCATCTTCTTGTTCCGTGAGTTCGAGGGAAAAAATGTTTTCTGCTTGTCAATGCTTTCTGATGATTCTAAGACCATAATTGGTGCTTATCAGCAAATGAAGCAAAAGTTTGTGTACGATACTAAAGCTCGAGTGCTGAGTTTTGGTCCAGAGGATTGTGAGAAAAATGGCTGAGATTGTAATTTCCTTTGTTTCTGTATCTGGGTAATGATCCCTACCTGTAGAAATAAAAGTGTATGCTAATGGTGATGATCCTTATAGCAATGAAGTCTTTTTTTTTTCCTTTTCGGTTCATCTTTACATCAATGAAGTACTGAAGTATCTATCAATCGAGACTAAAATTCTTCACTTGTGATCTCAAAGATACACTTTTATCTTGTGTATTAAGAGAAATTTAATAAACTGGTCTGTGTGCTTAATGTAACTACTTCATTAGAAAAAAAGATTTGAACCATGGTTCCTACACAAGTGGGATTTCAACCATTTATCATTGTTTGTCAAACACCTTTATTGTATCAGAGCTGGGTTTTTCTTTTTCGATCCTCACCATGGTTGATTCGTCTTTTTTATCTCCTACTCTTCCGCTCAACACAATGGTGCATAGGTCCTCCAATTACATGTTATGGAGAAACCAGTTTGTTCCTCTATTCTAATGCGAACTGGGCTGGATGTCCTAATACAGGTCATTCTACTACCAGCTATGCTATCTTTTTCAAAGACAGTTTAATCTCTTGGTCCTCAAAGAAAACAAAGCATTGTATCTCATTCAAGCGTGGAAGCAGAAAATCGCCACTGTTGATATTGCTTGGATTATTCAATTGCTTTGAGACCTTCTTTTTACACTCTCAGAGCCACCTAAAATTCTTTGCCACGATCAAAGTGCAATTCTTATGGCACTCAATCCGGTTACTCGTCCTCAGTCAAAACATATTGCGATGAACTACCATTTGTTCGTAAACTTGTTGCTAATGGCACTTTAAAAGTTAATTCTTTTCCTTCACATCTACAGCTTGTTGCTTCGCTGACAAATAAAACATCACCAAACCTCAGTTTTTTCTATTTTAAAGCAAGCTCAATGTTATCCCCTTCTGCCATGCTCACCTTGCAGGGGTTGATAAGGAAAGAATCGAATGTTTCCCCATAATATATATATACACTGCATTCATTTCTCTGTTACCATAATTATATCCGCTGGTATAGCTGTTGGGATATTTTAATTATTTGTATTTAATCCATCCTATTATATAGGATTACATGGCTGTAATTATTATGTGTATAATGAGAAGTTATCCCCTCCATATTGTAAGAAGGATTTCAGCCATTTACCATTGTTTGCAAATTGACACGCATCACTGAAATAAAATTGCTTCATGTTGAGGTAAGAAAATACTTGTATTATGCATTCTGGGTTTTCAACACAAAA
>Ga0325402_1003005_pt1 | contig 15031 bp, 8 predicted proteins | sample PopdelMetagenome_22_FD_207212 | JGI IMG/M metagenome (GOLD analysis project Ga0325402, IMG submission 207212) | Populus deltoides microbial communities from Bellville, Georgia, United States - Xylem-PdKOR-R3 | ecosystem: Host-associated > Plants > Phyllosphere > Stem > Wood/Secondary xylem... | reverse complement strand
GAGGAAAAAAACTCGGAAATGGAATCTTCAATGCTCAAAAACAAAAATGGAGTTGAAAAGCAAATGCAAGAGAATTGAAAAAAATAGAAATGCAAATGCAAGAAGTGACGCAAGTTCAAGCTTGCGAGTTGCATGCCTGTTGATAAAGTTTTGAATTTTTTTTATTTAAATTTGATTTTTAAAATTTTTCAATTATTTTTATATACTATATAAAAACTAAATTTTAAAATATTATTTAAATATATTTTCATAAAAATAGTACTTTACAAAATAATCATTATTACAATGTTAAACAAGTTGCTTATTTATATCTTATGGATGTATACTTTCATGATACATTTAAGAAAAATCCATACAAGCTAGTAAAAGGATTTTTTTTTTTCATTTCACAAGAAATTTATAGCATTCACAGAAGACCATAGAATAAGGATGACAAAAGAACTTCAATATTAAAAAAAGGTGATATATATATATATTGCAGTACAAATTAATTAACAATTGTTTCACTCCTGAGGTATTAATTTGTACGAGGGAGTATATTATAATATTTCTGCTAATCTATTTGCGTAATGATCACTTGCACACTCTAAACAGCAACGAGCATTTGAATTTGGACTAGGTAAAACCTTACACAATCAATTATGCATGCACCCAAATTAATTTGTAATAAAACTTAAGTCATAAGCCAAACTTTTATTTGTCCTGTTGAAAACTACAGATATTTCAAGTGTCAACTTAATTACCGTACCAGTTTCTTAGTTCTAATTTGATTTTCTTGAAAGTAGTACTGAAGAGTCATGTGGGAAATGGGATTCCACCAGAGTTTTGAACTTAATATTCGTGCCAAAACTCTTCTTATATTTTCGACGGCTTGGCATTTGGAGAAAGCAGAAGTTAGGGTGAAAAGTTGTGGAAAATGAGCTTTCTTCTTTAGCAGAGACGATCTACAACGGTACTAATTCCCAAGAAATCAAAATAGAAAATATCTATATCAAGTTGTCAATTTTATTTTGATAAGTATTTTTAATTGAAATGAAATCTTGTAATTTTAAAGTATTTTAATGTGTCGTTTCGAAATTATACTATATATATATATATTTAACATAATTTAAATTTAAGATAAATTAATATTAAATTATGCAATATAAACACAATGCCAAACAAACATAATTTCAAAATTTAAAATATTTTTAAATAGTCAAGATTAAATAGATTTTTAATTTTAAGTAATTCAATTTAAACAAAATATCAAAATATTATGAAAGTAAAATATTTTAACACAAATATTTTAAATATAAAGTTAGGTCAATGTTATCAAGGCTAATGAGATCTAAAATATCTATTGTTTTACTCTAATTCCTACAAAGTATAAACATGAAAAAAAAATATGAATATAAACCATATATATTAGTGATAAATTTAATTTTAAAAAATTAATATCATTGTTAATGAAAATAGTAATAATAATTTTCAATATTGTTATTAATATCATTATTATTGAAAATAGTAATGAAAAAAAAGCTTTTTTATACTTTGGTGATTTAATTAATTAAATTGAACCAGATTTAATTTGATTCAATAGCTTTTTAAGACCGAAACAAAACATGTGAAATGAAATCAGAACATTCTGGCTAAAATTTAGCCGAAAAATCCGGAACGAATCGAGATTTAAAATAAAATGAAAATTATTCTGTTTTATTTTATTTTTTCAATTTATATAAAATGTTTCGATCATTTTAAATAAAACAGAATAGAATTGATAACTTTGATTTATACATGGAAAATATAGAGAAAAACAACCTTCTTTCTTAATTGGTTTTCGTCCATTTATTTTACTATGTCTTAATTGATTCGTTTCACACATGGAAAACAAGCGGTAAGATGGTCATGAAGGTACATAGCTGTTTTCACATGAAATAATATTCCGCCGTCTCTTTGCTTCTATACCTAGCTCGCCTTTTAATTTGTCCCTTGGACGGTGCACATACCAAGGATGGAACACTATATCGGTTTTCGGCATAAACATTTTCCCCTAAGAGCCAAGCTTTTGGGGGAATCGAAAAGGCACTGGTTAAAGAGTAATCGACCCATTTAAAGAGTTCGTTTACGTTTTTATTTCGGGACGTGCCAGAATTATGGTACATTATCAAGAGAATCATGTTATTAATTATTTGATTTTTCTACTGTACTTCCAATTATAATTTAATTATTTTAATTTCTTTAAATCCAAACTCCAAAAGCAACTTGAATTAATTACATTAATTTATGACAATTTCATGTGGGTAATTGATGGGTTTTTTGTTTTGTTTTTTACTTTGGTGTTGGCTACATATATCAAAAAACATTAAACATGCATCCAAATAAAAGAACTGCATGCGCTCAAAATTCATTCGAAGCCATATATAAAAAACCTTAATCATGAATCCATATCGTGTACAACCAACTTACCATGAGACTGTCAGTGAAAATTTCAAACTAGGTTAAGTTTTTAATGATGCATCTTGGACTCGGCCGGAGAGCAATTGGTCTTGACACAGTGACTTCTATACTCACCTGCAAAAAACACTCTCTATCAGAATATGGACCCTCACATGTTTAAGATAATAAATGTAGGAGAGAGAAGTATGCCGGGTAGGAGAATGATGTGAGGAGTAGGATAAAATGTATACAGAGGGGAGCGAGAGGAGCATGACAGCAATGTGGCTTTGGGGCATTGTGTAGATTCCTCCGTTGCTCAATGGAGTTCTATGCCCTGTGTTGTTAAAGGGTGTTTTACACTTGGTGATTTGAGATATTTATAAATTTTAATTATATAAGTTTATCTCGAGAAGAATTGAGAATAATTATTACTTTTCATGGCCTGTATTTTGGATGTTGTGTGCTTTGCTATGTCATTGATAAAAAAAAGAGCTAATACTTGCAGGTGATTGGTAAGAGAGATAGATGTCTTTTAAGAAGATACACTGACGGGAAATAGTCATTGATTAAGAAAGATTAGGCACAATATTGATAATTTATGCATGAGTTACGGAGAGTGCATCATTGTATTGCCTTTCAAAAAACTCATCACTTTGCGTTGTGATGCATGCTAGCAGCTTGAAATCCTAAAGATTTGCACGGGAGGATCCAACTCAAGGTGATTGGGATGAGGTCGAGGTTCAGGGGTCCTGCGTGAGTTGGTGGAAACCTGTTTGGTCTGGCCTAAATGGATTGGTTTTAGGCCTGAACGGATCTCTTTCTTCTTTTCTTTTTTGTTGGTAATCGTCATCTAGTAGTAATCTATTTTTTTCTTCTTTTTAATTATCTTGTGATATGCATGCTTGCTGTACTATAGAACTAACTAATTTGACAAAGAGAGATGGAAGGAATGAGATGAGAAATTTTACATTCCAAGAACCTTGCTGGGAAGTTAAAACACATGATCGGTACCAAGACATATCGAGATGATCACGCCAGCCTACGTGGTCACACATCAGCGTTGAAAATGTTTAGCATTGACAAGATTCATTGAAACCTTGTGCACCTATTTTGCAAGCTTCACAAATCATATCGGTCCCAAGGGGGTGGTAGGATGGCCAGGTGAGGTCCTTTTCCATTTTTAAAATCAAGAAAAGTTGACAGTTCATCACGTGATTATGGTGTCAAATGGCAGCATCTGAAGATTGTGCGACCTGAAAGGGATTCTTGCATATTAATTTATACTTACTTAATTGTTATTTTCAAGAGAAAAAAAAAAGAAAAAAAAAAAAGAAGAAGCAAAGGCTGCCCGATTTAAATAGCCTAGCTAGGTCCCTTCGTTCAAAGATACTTTTCGGGGCCCATACTGTTCTCAAAAACTAATTAATTCATTAAGCAAAAGTACCGGATACAATGTTTAGGGATTTGATCATGGACGATTTTTTATAAAATCCAGCACTTATTATAATTATTTCCCATTGTCAAAGGTTGATTCTCCACTTTAGCAAAGCGTTCGACCAATGCCATTTAACTGAATTAAAAATTGAGGTTTTTGTGGACATTTTTTCATCCAAATAGGAAAGCAGATTGCTAACACAATGGGGAAGGAGGGGGAAGTTTTCAGTTCGAGGAAGTCATCTTTGTTTTTTTATGACAAGAATGAAGGGATTTGTACTTAGTTCAATACACTTCTCAATTGAAACGACATCTATGAATCTAGTTAATAATTCATAAAAAGAAATTATCTTTATAGAGAGAAGTGGGTACCCACTTCTTTTTTCTTATTATTACATTTTTGGTAGTTTTGTTTCACCACAAGGGGTGATCAATGAGCATTTCTTTGGCCATGGAAGGGATTTTTTTCCAATAAAAGTAAACGTGTAAAACCATCCCAATTGCGGTTTTGTATGGAATTTTTGGATGGTGTGGTAGCAGTTATTTTTTAAAATATTTTTTTATTTTGGAAATATACTAAAATAATATATTTTTTTAATTTTCAAAAATTATTTTTGATATCAGCACATCAAAATAATATAAAAATATTAAAAAAATATTAATTTAAAGCAAAGAAAAAAATAAAAAAAATTATGTATTTTCTAAAAAACTTTTGAAACGAAAATACAAACACACCTAATTGTAAACTAATGTGATTCGAGTCACAATTTCAATACTTGTGAGCTTTGATTTTTCAGCAGAGAATTTGTCCATTCGTGGATAATTATAAGAAGGGCTACTAGCTAGCCACTACTACATTTATCCTGTCTCTTAAGAAGGTATGTGGGTCCAGGCCCGATCACTTCCATATTAAGTAAGGCTTTTACAGAGGATATAAGTTGGGCCTGGACTCTTTACCTGAAGATGAAGCCTTATTCTTGTCGTCCAGTTAATCAGGCCTTGCTATCGGCAGTAGGCCTGATTTTATGTTTTGAGTGGCCATGTAGCTACTTTGAGCTCACATTTCTTGTTGTGATGCAGTCTTCTTTTTCATCAGCATGCCCCTCGAAGCCATTAATTTGCATCAACGAACACTGTAATAGATTTGTCCAGCTTATTATTCTATAGAACCGATAACGTATCATAAAAATTATATGTTTTTTTTTTATTATTGAAATATAATAGCATAGTACTATGTTTTTTTAACAAAAAAAGAGGTACTCCAAAAGAATAATCTTGAGTTTTTCTTAATTTTTCTTTATTTCTTTCAATACGACATTCCTAACATTCTTTTCTATCAGTAATAATATATCTTGATTACGTATATAGATTGAGATTTGGTTTCACAAATTGAATTGGGCAAGAGGAAAGTTTAGCTCCTTGAAAAAAATATTTTAAAAGGGGGATAAAAAACTGGGTTATGAGAATACGTGTGTGAGATTGTTATGTGCATTAAAGAAAAACCAAGTTCTGTATATTATTAAGCCATGAGCTAGACATGTGGCCGGATTTGGGCAAGCACAGGATCTTAACAACAGATCACTGGCAATCCCTCACGTCCTCTAATTAGCTTAATTACATTACAAGTAGCAAAAATGTTAGGTTGTTTCTCTCACCAAATTCATGAAGATCAGGCGTGCGGGCATGAGCCACATTGGATAATATTACTCTGATTAGGTTAGCCAACAGCACCCAATTAACATGTATGCAAGCAGATCAAGTTAAATCCATTTATATTGTTTCAGGCCTTGCCATAGTCCTTTACATAAAAACATCAGCATGCATACATTAACACTCGCAAACTCTGCAGTCAAAGTTGGGTTACACTCACGCAACCATATTCGAGATTTTCTTCTTCTACAACTGTTCAGTCCACAATAATGGAGATCTTGAAATCTGGCCAGTGGTTGTTTCTGTGCTGTCCTCAGGGAATGAACAATATATTTCTCTCGCTGCAGATATTTTGATAGGGGAGAAATTTTTAATGAAGTGGCTTCTGATGTCCGGAGAAAACTTCACACTTACATTAAATTTTCTATAGTTTAATTGCAGGCCGAGACGTGTTAGCTGGGCTTTAATTTTGGATGTGAGCATTCCTGAAAAAAAAAGCCTTTCGTGTAAGAAAAGACTTTTTAATGTTTGAGCCATAAATGATACAAGAAAGATAATAATATAAGAGAGAATGGAGTTTTGCTGCATAATACAAAGTCAAGAGGAAATGTTGAGTACAAGTTTGTGAACTTAGAAGCTTGTTTTGGAGACCAAATGTTTTGAGCCATAGATCTTGCTTCACCTTGAATGTGAAAAATGATGTTGCCATTGATTAGTAAGAGTATCAATTATGAAGAATACTGTGTGCGTGAATAATACGCGCGGTGCCCCTAGTCAAAACCCAAAAAAAAAAGTACACGGGGCAGAGAAAAAAAAAGTGTGGGGTGCAGTCCATTTGTGTTAAGTCTAGAGTGTGTTTGACAGTGTAATTGCGGTTGCTTTTTAAATAGCTTTTCGTGTCAAAATATATGTCAATGATGTTTTTTTATTTTTTAAAAATTATTTTTGACATTAGCACATCAAAATAATTTGAAAACACTAAAAACATATTAATTTGAAGTTAATAAAAAAATAAAAAAAATCTAAATTTTATAAAAAATGCTTTTGAAACGCAAAAACAAACAGGCTCTTAGGACTGTTGCTGATTGGGCCACATGACCCAAATAATGAAAATTAATTATTATTATTATTATATAAGAACTTAAATGTTTTTCTTAAATCAATTACTATTATCTTCATTCTTATTCTTGAATAGTAATAGTTTTTAAGGTTATTTTATTTTGTGCTTTTTAAGAGTGTTTTTGTTTGAAATTGCATTTAAATAATTTTTTAATTTATTTTTAACACTAAAACATCAAAATAATTAAAAAAAATATTAATTTAATAATTTTTTAAAACCAAATATAGACGCTCCTACACAATTTCGAAAGCAATTTCAAATAATCTAAAAAACAAAACCGTACGCATAAAACTTCAAAAAAGGCAGACGATTTCACCTGCAATATTGCGGTGTGTTAATTTCCTTTGACACCTGCGGCAATCCGACAAGGTGTTGATAGGAAGTGCATCAGCTAGACTTGAGGGAGACCTGGCATCCCAGGATTTTCAAAATATTTCATCACATTCCTTAAACTTTATGATATTTCTAATTGGCTCCTCCAGCAATTTAGTACATGCTCATGAATTTGATAGTTTAATGATAATTTGTCAAAACAGTCTGAGGGTAGGAAGGCTTTCTCTTCACTTGATTGAAGTGGTTGGACCTCGAATTCGGTTCGAGTACAGTTAATTTAATTGCTATTCTCTCCGGCCAAAAAATATTTAATTAAGCTCCTAACCATATTAAATGTGTTTGGAAATGAGGTTTTCTGTGCTTTTAATATATTTTTTTTCCCGGTTTACGTCGAGTCATGATCGGCATAGATGGTACGTATTATGGAACGAAAGAGATGGTAGACATGGACAACCTTGTCAAGCAAGTCGTCGAAGGGGACATAAACGCTTATCAGAACAATTTAATATATATTGATGGTTTGCAAGGACCGGTGAGACATATACTTGGATTGTAAATTGTAATTATTATTTAGTTAATGTATGGTATATGTACGTATTAATTGCTTTGGTTTTTTAATTAGCTACTGCATGCCCATTTTTTAAATCCTTAAATCTCTTTAAGCAAGTAATAATTAAGTGGGTGAATGTGCGTGAATATGTCTCATTTAAAAATGACATTAATCTTATTTTTTACCAATGAATTCTTCTCGAACTGGTTTAAAAACAGGTCTTCATTTTATATATCACCATTCACACAGTCAGCTGCTCAATGCATCATCATCATCATCATTCAAAACAATTTTGGAAAAATTACTTAATTTTTTTTCCCACTCCAGCACTTAATTGGCTGCATTTCATCCAACTAAGAAAGAAGAATTTATTTTGTTATGAAAGGTAGATTTAGTATTGATGGCATTTCGTTTCGACAGAAGTATTCAGACATTAATAACCTTAGAGATATTAATTAACTAAAATAAATTAATGGCATAGAGAATAAATAACTTTTGGACTTGCAGTAGGATGAATTACATGAATGTGTGACTCGAATTTATTGCTTAAACATCGTTTCACTGTTATGGATTGACCATACAATTCATCGAAGACTATATATGAAAGGAAAAACCAAGAAAAAAAAAATGTAAACTGCGCCAAGAAACTTAAAAAAATGTTGCAGATAGATATTTAATTTAGAGCATTTTGCTTATCTTATCAAATCCACAGGCCTATACAGTGATTAAGCATTTCACATGGCCTAGTTGAGACTTCAAACTTGAAGTAGCAGTAAAGAAAAAAAACGCCAAGCTTAGGTTACTTAATTATACCCAAATTTGACAGGAAATATTTATGCATGCGGCAACCGACTTTGATTGAGCTTGAGCAAGAAGAGGGTCTTAATTAACCACTTGATCTCTTCCAAATCTCTTCAAGTTCCCTAGCAAACGCCTTTTGTCTATTAACAACAATTGTAATATGATCCTCATCATCAATGACCTTAACTCGAGCACGAGGGACTTTATGCTGAACATTGTAGCTACATTCAACTGGGATAACCTCATCTTTTTTTCCGTGGAAGATATTGACATCACACTTGAGGTGGTCACGGACTGAATCCAAGTACCCTTCGAGCTTGCTGCCGGTGCCACAAATGATGTTGTGTAGGGTGTGCCATGCAGCGTTGTGGGTGTGGCAACAGAACCCTTCAATTAAGAATGTCTTGATCCTGTACATTTTTTTTTCTCAAAGTTTTGCATTTATGCCAATAGGAGAGTAGAGAGATGTCTCTTTCATAATGCATGGAATAAATTCAAGCAGAGGTAGAAAAGAAAATATATATTCACGCACATCAAGCAATTAAGCAGTACCTGTCCCCATCATTTCTGACTTAGTCTGATGGGCATTTGACCAGTGTTTTTAGGGTAACTTACTACACGATTCACCTATCATAGTGTATTTCATTAATGGTTGCTCCTACTTTTCCATATCTATTTCGTCAAGAAGGATTTTTCCAAATCTTTATTAATTTGGTGCTTAAAATCTACGTCAAGCAAAAATAATTTTCACATCCTCCCTAAGTTCCCACCCCAAATTAATGAATTTAGAAAGCTAAAAGATCTAGAAGTTACCTATTTTATTACCAGAATGCATTATTTGGAACAAATTAGCATATTTTAACCTTTGTAGCTTCAAAATCTCATATCACCAGATTTTAAACGGAGGGATGGACATTTGTCAAACCAAGATTTGCAATTTTCACCGTTTGAACTATTGTAGGTGTACCAAATCATTCATCAGCACCATACCCTCTTTGGAACGACCGCCAATGCCATAAAACAGTCAAAGATCTTCTAGCTGGGCAGTTGAGGACCGGAAAAATTAATACGGTGGACACCTATACTGTAATCGGTCATGGATCTCAAAAATTACACTATAGGCAAGCAATTTTTTTTTTTTTTAATTCGGATATGACAATTGTCAATTGTGTGGCGGTGCACAGTGGCCGCGCCCCGGCCCTTAGCAGGGCTCCGGAACTTGGGTGGAGGCAATCTGTGAAGTACCGTACTAACTAGCTAACAGTACCGTGGACGTTATAGTATAGTGATTTGAAGGCTTAAAATGCTCAAAATCTAACAGTATCAGTGGTGCCATTATCCCGAAAAATAGACCCCGTAATAGAAGGTATGCGAATGTGGTTGGGGCGTCATTGTCGTTGTGTGTCTGGGAATTGGCTGGCAGGCTTGTGAAATGCCAGGTCGTCTCACTCATTTCTTGCTATTCTAAAATCTCAAGAGCTTATTAAGAGTCGATCCTAAATTACTTAGAGCCCTTGATCCTTAAGAGAAATTAGATTTAAAGAGCTCAGAATAAAAAGCCAAATACTTATTTCAAATAAGCAAAAGAAAAAAGAAAAGGGAAATTAAGACCAAATTAATAATAAGTTTGGTGGTTAGTTATGAAATTGAGCACGAAAGCATGAAAATGCGTTTATTATGAACAGAAGGAGAAGTCTCGATGTTTGAATTTTATCACGGCACTTGAATTCTTTGGACAGGTTTTAAGGCGGTAGAGGTTTGATGAGAATTTACCTGTTTCTTGTGACTAGTTTGGTAAGGAACTCCCACAACCGATGATTTTTGCATATGACAAGGCAAATTGCCCTGCTGATGTGCTCATACCAGCACGCAATCGATGCACCAAATGTGATCAGTGGCCAAACACGCCTTGGAGCTACTTGTCTCATCACATGCTGTGTTGCTAGGACACCTTTTGGTACTTTGTAATATGGCTGCCATTATCACGTAAACTTATAATCGGTAATCAATGCATTCAAAACTTTGAACGATTCTGTGATTAATTTTCTTGGATAATTGAAACGTTGAAAAAGAGCAGAAAAAAAACGTTGGAAAAAAAATATGAACTTACTGGTGCAAGGAGAGTCAAGGACTTGACCGAGCCAGGGTGTTTCACGGCAAGTGCTAGGGCCAAAATACAGCCTAAAGAATGAGCAACAATGTGGAAGGATTTGACTTCGTATGGTTCAAGAACGGATTGTTCAATCATGTCCAAATGATCTCTTAATGTGTAAAGGGAGTCAGCTGGCTTAGGGCTCCTCCCAAACCCTAATAGATCGATGGCAAATAATCGGTAGGTTGATTTAGCTGCATGTGAGAAGTTTGGAAATAATGTCTCTGTCCAAAATGCTGAAGATGAAATGAATCCATGAATGAAGAGGACATCTCCTTTTCCCTTATCTGATCACATATTACAAACCCAATAAATATTAGCTAGTTTCAAGGACTTAAACTGATTATTACACATTAGAATTAATTACACTAAATGAATAATCAGTATATACTATATGCTACTAATCAAGATAATTATTATTTTTTAATTTATTACCTTTAGGTCCTTCAGCCCTAACGAAGAGGGTTTCTTTGCTAGAAGAGGTCCATGAAGTGCAAAATTTGCAATCACAATCGGACCATCTTGAAATGGGATGTAAGTGCTGGCCTCCAATCTTCCCTTGAAGCATTTCAACAATGGTAGAGTTGACAGTTAATGTGGATCTCATAGTTCCTTTCTTGATCTTCTCGGATGTCTGTACAGTGACAGTACTGGACTTACCCTCCACCTTGATTCGCTTGAGCTCATTAACCGTTGATTTTGAAATCTCAGACACTAATGAAGTACGAGTGTAAAGAGTGTCGGAGATCTCTTCTAACCTTAACTTGGTAGAAGTAAGGCAAACAATTTTGGACTCACCTTGTTCAGAGACCAAGATCTTGCCACTACTAGTTATGGCTTCCTTAGCTGAGGCACAATAACAAGGTTTCCATTCAGCTTCAATGATGAAATCCGCAGCTTTGAATGCAAAGCATAGAACGAGATCAAGGATGTCTAGAAAAGAGAAGACAATGAAGCTCACAGCATCATGTAAAACCCTGCCTGTTAATGTTAAAACCATCATGGTTTTTCCCATTACAGCCATTTCACGAAGAGGCATCATCACTACTACCCACTTCAAATAGTTGATTAGACCCCAGAGACACAAATACAAAGACATGTAGAAGAAAGAATAATGAGATGAAGCTAGCTATGAGGGGGAAGTTTTAAGGAAATCATTTGTTCCTAATAGATCCAAAATGTCAATGAAATTAAGCACGCATGCCTCTCTTCTTAGTCTTGATTTCTTGATTTGGAGTTCTCGGAAATGTTGTGGAAACAATGTTTCCCTAACTTGTTGACCACTTCCAAAATGTGCCTCACTTGATGAAAGCGTGAGGACTTTTCTTTTCTACCTTCTTAAGACGTATCGGGGAGAGAAAAGGGGGAGAGAGGGAACACACTACTACTACAGATAGCAGATAATGGAATTGATTGTTTCATTAAACATCGTTTGTTGGCCAAGGAAAAAAGTTAGGTGGTAGTTGAACCTCCCCTGCAGGAGAAGAAACAATTCTTCTTAGCAAATAGTAAGACTACATTTAAGTTTCTTTTCCTTGCCTCTTCAAATGAATATGAATAAATAACACCATTAATTAAACACCCGAACCTCTCTCTAATTAAAAAATTTTAAGGAAAGGAAAAGAATTTTTTGTAGAGAAGAAAATATCTCTTTCTTGCACTTGAGAAATACTACTATAGTTTTTTTCTCATCTACCATGTTACAACCCATCATTTGTTAGTACTCTTGATCAGAAATATGCGCCTAGCGCATTAATGTAAGGATTATTTTTCAAAATTGAACAGCTCCCTCTGAACCTCTTGTATTTATTGCAGGCTGTCTTGCCCACATGACTCCATCCTCATAGGTAGTAGAAACTATTATGATCCTCGCCACCGTCCTAACTCCTGAGGTGACCTTGTAAATGATAAAATCCCTTGCTTGATCTATAGATGGCTTGGAGGATGAATTAAAACGGGTAGATGACAGAATCCTAGTTCTAATAAAGTATACTTTTTGTTTGATGGTCAGGTGATATTCTAGCTAGCTAGCAATAGTACTTTGTGCTTGTAAATGATATATGGTGATCATCAATACAATACAAGTTAACACACAAACTAACTTAGTATTTTACTTTTGAGATAGGAAAAGGATTCCTTTAAAAAAAAAGTGTCTAGAATTCTTATTGAAATATTATAGTTTGAACTTTTCTTTATATCTTATAATCTTTTTATAAATATAAGAGTCATGTTTTTAGAATTTAGGATGTTTGTGTTTCTATGTATGTTAAATATCTATAATGAATACGATTTTAAAAGGTTAAATACTTGAATATTTAGTGTTTTGAATAATTAGTATCAAAATATGTAAGAAAATAAGAACACGACAATTTAATTATCTTCCTTGTTGATCTAGGAAATAGAACCCTCAACCATTTATATAATATGTTATTGAATAATTGGTTCGGAGCTAGCTAGTATTAAAGAAGATAATTTTGTAATTATCAAGCCTCCATTCTTTGTATATAATGCTCAAGTAGCTTTTCCTCCATCAAAGATCTTAAATGAGATAGTATGAGAGTTTTTTAGGAGTAAATAAAACTTGACCAACTTAGGATCGACAAGGTGAAAGAAATGCCAGAGATCTTGGGATTGACAAGGTGAAAGAACACAATGCAATATGAGAGTGTTTTTATGATGAGCAAATAAAACTTGACCAACTTGGGATTGACAAGGTGAAAGAACACAACTTCAAGTTGAAAACATTTGTGAAACTCATAAAATTACTTGTTTGTGCTTAATAAGACCTTATTTAGAGGAGAGTTTTTTATTTCTAAATCGAACGTTTAAGAACATCAATTTAAAGGGAGATTGTTGAGATCTTAGAGAATTTTTTTCGTTGTTATTAAATTTAAAAATATAATTATTTTAAATTTTTATTTTTTTATCGAGATAAATTTTTTTATTGATGTATATATATCTTATTGATCTTAACAAATGCAAGGTTTTTAAGAGAAATCATTCTTTCCATCAATAAAACAAATAATTTATGGTTGTTAAAGAAATTTTAAAAATATTAGAATGGTATGCCCATATTTTATGTGTCACAAAGAGCTAAAATATCATAAATATGATAAATTCATGTTTAAAATCGATTTAAAATTTTCAAGAACAGAAGGATTGGGTAGAATTTTCATTCATGAAAAAATTATTATTAATATTATTATTTTTATATATCAAATACATAATAATTAAAAAAAGTATTAAAGTTAAAAAAAAACATTAAAACAATCTCCATCTGAACCGCAATATCAGATGTGGCTGGCTAAATGAAAACGAAGGAAATAAATGATAGGCAACCACATGTTGGCAACAAAATTAACAAATCAATGTGCAGCGAGTGTACTTAATAACGATCAACCACATTTATCAACCTCCAGACACGACGTGTTTGATTGAATGACTCGTCGTTGGTACGGCCCCTCGCCCCGTCGTATTGTGATATTTATTTATACGATTAATTCGGGTCTTTAATTAAGTGCGCAATCATATGTTTATCATCGGAGGAAATCACTAAATTATTAATCGATGGTTAAATTCAGTCAGTTCAATATCTTAATTACACGCTTATATTTTTTATATGATTATCGACGAAAAGGGAACACGTGCTTCGCTTGTAATCAATTTTTGCCCTCTTTTTTTTTTAAAAAAAAAGAAAGAAAATAATATGCATACTTCTTTAAAATATATTATTTACCAAACACTTCCTTTTCTTCTTTTTCTTACCATCCAAACACTTACTAATTCGTGGAAACAGGAACTAAGAAATTGTTAATAAGACAACTAGATCTACAGGTAACTTCACCATTAACATCAACTCAGTTGCTCCTCTCTTTTTCTCTTAATTATACTTGTCAATTCAGAGCGACTGATGCCGTATGTACTACGATGGCAACAGGCAATAGCATTCAACTGGTTATTTGATATGTGATTTGTCAAGGGCTAGATAATTTAAAAAAAATAAATAAATATGCGAGTTTTTTTAATATATTTTTTAACATATGAAAATTCTCATTTATAAATTAAAAAACTTATATATGGATGTAATTAAATAGATCAGCAATAATTTGCGCCAATAAACATAAAAAAATTATTAATAATAAATAAAAACTCATATGGATGAATAAAAAGATAGATATAAATCAAGATATTTAATTTTACAACGCAAGTCTTGTACCTAGTTATGTTTAATAACTTTAATTACTAAAATAAATTCTTTATTTAATCAAATGATTATCCATGCTAGTAAAACATTAAAAAAAATCATTAAGATAATGTTTTTTAGAATATTTTTTTATTTAATTAAACAATAATAGAGACATATAATAACATGAAAGCTATTAAATAAAGTCAAAGAAAACTATTATACAATGTTGCACATATTAAAAAAAATGTTATAATTTTACATGAAAACAAAGTAAAATATAAATGATATTTAACTAAAAATTAAATTGAAAAGTTAAGAGATAGATATGGTTGTAGACATTTTATCTCGAAGCACAAACCATAAACTCGATTGTATTTAATAACATTT
>Ga0325402_1003000_pt1 | contig 15044 bp, 5 predicted proteins | sample PopdelMetagenome_22_FD_207212 | JGI IMG/M metagenome (GOLD analysis project Ga0325402, IMG submission 207212) | Populus deltoides microbial communities from Bellville, Georgia, United States - Xylem-PdKOR-R3 | ecosystem: Host-associated > Plants > Phyllosphere > Stem > Wood/Secondary xylem... | reverse complement strand
TTTTTTATTATTTTTTTCATCATTTTTAATAGAAAATATAGTAAAAATAAAGAGTAAAAGAGTAAAAAATTGGGTTTGTCCTAACCCAATTTTTGCCCCTTCTATTTTAATTGTTATTATTACTATTATTTTATTTACCTAAAAATGATAATAAAAAATGAAAAATGATGATGAAAAACAAATAAAAAATAAAATAAATGAAGAATGAATTAAAATTTGGGTTAAGGGCAACATGTTTGGAAGTTTAGATTGTTATTATTACTATTATTTTATTTACCAAAAAATGATAATAAAAATTGAAAAATGATGATGAAAAAAAATAAAAAATGAAATAAATAACAATGAATTAAAATTTAGGTTAAGGACAACATGTTTGGAAGTTTAGAAATTAATTAAACTCTTGACTAGTTTAAGTAATCAAATCAAGGGTTTAATTGGAGAATTGATAAGTTTTTAGACTTAATTGAACTTGGAATTAATTTAATGGAATCAGGGACTTAATTGAAGCAATATCAAAGTTTGGGGTTTAATTGGGATCCAAATTGCAAAAATTAAAATCCAAGGACTAGCTTGAAAATGGCACGGAAATGCAAGGATCCAATTACATTTTAACTCGGGGGTTGATTACAAAATTACAAGAATTCCAAGGACCAAATTGAAAGCAGCCTTTGGAATTGGAAAACGGAGTCGTTTTGGCAGGCGATTGTTCGCTCGTCTTCTTCCTCTACAACGGCTCCGCCATTAAAGACAAAGACGTTTCTCCATTGAATGAAGCGCCCCACGCCATTACTACCGGCTGTTATAGCGCCGATCGATCTCCAGCCCTATAAAAATGCGGGTAAAGGCAACCTCACGGGAGAGAACAAAAGGGAGGAGGAACAAAAATAGAGAGGAACGAAACAGAGAGCACGAACCAAACAAAAAAAAAACACAGAAAAGAGAAGGAAAAGCAAAGGAGCAAAACAGGGTGGAGTATTGGCTCTGCCATTGCTTTCGTAGCTGTAGACAGAGAAAGCCCCAGAATCAAAACAAATTCATAGCAGGCCGTCCTCTTCATCATCTTCTCGGCTTCAAAAGCTGTTGAGAAAACAAAAAGAAAATGCATACAAGTGAGCACAGAAGGAAGATAAAGGGAAGCAGTAGGCGAGAATCCATCAGCACTGCAAACATCTTCGGTCTCCAGAAGTAGGTATGCCTGTGTCTTCATTTTGCATTCTTTAAATTTGCAAGAACACTGCGCGAAGGTAATTTAGCTCACATGCCTGGGCTAGATCCAACCAATAAATAAAAAAGAAAAAAGAAAGTGTGGGTCGGGTCTGGGCTTCAGATCCAGCCAGCTCAATCCATATTTGGCTAAGGGCCCTTATGCATTTTCCATGTGTTTTATTCCCTTTCTATTTTGATATATGGCCAAGCCCCTTTTCGATATCAGAAAATTCAAAAAATATGTGGGGATCGTCGTTGCACCTCACGCTTTGTTTTTTTTTTGTGTGTTTGATATGTTGCTTTTTAGACAAAACCAGCAATGCAGTCTGTTTCAAGTATGACGTTTAAGGAGTGATATCATCTTTTCTTTTGCGTAACCAGTCTCGTACCATAAAATCTCTATTGACCAGTTAGGGTTCCTAATGACCATAACACTAGGTGACGACTCCTTAAAATAGACCTTTAGTTTCAAAAAATAAAATGCTAGACATCTGTTCTTTTACCATCCATAGATTATTATTAACAGGTCACCGCGATGTCTGGGTATGACACCGGCAAAAAGTTTTGTTGGTAAAATTATTAAATGTGGTAGGGAGAATTTATGACTTTCTGATTTCTTTCTTTTTATATGTTATTTTCTTTTCTTTATGTTATAAGACATATGATAAGAGACTGCTCTGGATTTCTAAATCTAGTTTACAAGATAACGTTAGATTTCACAAATTTGATATCGTCACAACCCTTAATGGATAAATATGATATGTTGTTTTTTATTTTCACAGATGTCAATTTTAGACATAAGATTCGTTCAAATTTCTTGATTTTATTTCTTATATATATATATATATATATATATAAAATTCTAATAAATTCTCCCTCTAGCATAGATCATTTCTTTAATTCAAATTTATTCAACGAAGAGAATATCCTTGATTTTCGAAATTTTCTCTCTAGCAAAGTAGAAACTTTTACAATAGTTTCAACATTCTAGAGAATTTTGTAGGCGTATTAATTATTTGGCAAAATTTTAGATAGAATGCAAAAATTGAACCAAAACACGAGATCAATTCCATCTGACGCCGAGCATAGACTATAGCGCAGGCAGATGTAGGTACACAAGGCCAAGGCCAGGATGTCAAAAGAGAGTTTTGAGTAGTTGACAACAATTTGATCATGGGGATAACTTCAAATTTATTTTGCATTTCTGTTTACCACAGACATTTCCCATTTGCTTGTTGACATTTTGTGTGAAAAATATTCACAAGATCGTGCCAATTTGTGTGGTACTTTGCACAGCTAAGAGGTTTCTATTTGAAGTTTCCTTGGTGGGTGGATGGGTGGTTTCATGGTGTCAAAAAACAAGCAAAACCATGCCACAACCCTTCATCTCACGAAGAGGACTCATCGCTGAAGCCTCATCTTGAAATGATGATTATCTATGAAGAATAATAATACTGTTTGGTGTATGATAATCCCGTTTAAAAATGGAATACCTGCATCTTTGTAAAGAGAAAATGACTTGTAATCTAACAAGGTTAGATGTACCTAGTACTTCTCGCATCTCTTCATCCTCGAAATAAATGTTGGGGAGGTTGAATTGGCCAAGCAGGAAGCACATATCAGAAATAAAGACCCCAACAACCAAGAATATATTTTCTTGTTTTTAAAATTGTTATGTTTAGTTTGATTTATATTTATTTATTTATTTATTTATTTTTCATTCCTTATTTTTATGCATTGTAGAATCATCCTTCTTAACGTTTAAATCTTATGATTGGTGGATTAATTAGTGTAATTTGTTTATTACAAAAAGGACCTTATAGCATATATATTTAACAAACAAATGTTGCATTTTATCACACACATGTATTGGTGAAGTGGGTATCCCTTAAAATATGTGTGAGTGCAAGAAATTAATTTTTTTTTATTGAATATGTGGTTCCATATATGAAGAAGAAGAAAAAGAAAGAACAGGAGATCTGGGAACTCAAAATCTTTTGAGAAGAAAACGACACCAATATTTGTTAAATTTATTATTTTTTAATAAAATGCTATAGTTTTGAACAAATAAAATATTCCTAATAGTTTAAGTTTTTAAATTAAAATGGTTTTTTTGATATTATATTAGAGTTTTATTGATAAGAATTCAAATCTTATTATTCTCATCCTAATTAACAAAAATCAAGCATTGTTTTCACTTAAGAATCCATGTTAAAAATTAATATAAAATTATTCTTGAAATCTCACATGATAATTAAATTAAATTAAATTGAATTCAACACTCCCTTGTGATCATAATGTCTTATAAATTGTGCAGTAACCCGTTAAGTATGATTAATAGAGGGGTTAAGACTAATATGCAACTAAATTCATCAAATTATAATTAATAATCATAATAATGTTGCCTCTCATCCTTAACCTACCTTGGTCCATAAGCCATCGAATATCTATCAGCACTAAATAATTGCGAGCTTGCTGCAGGTTGAAACAATTCTCCCTTCTAACCAGCGACCAGCTTGTCAGGACAGAAAACGATGGCTGCCGACTAATTTTGGCAGGTGATGGGATCATAAATGAGCTACACATGCCCTTCCATTTCCAAAAGAAACGTGCTGAGTGGCACATCTAAACCACTCTTTAGGTTTTGATGAGTCCAACTCATAAAGGATCCAAGTCAATGTTGTGAGCCATAAGGATCAATAACAATATCAACATTGATCATTCATTCACATGCTTTGCATTGAAAAAATCAACACGGTCACACACCACTCGGTGTCTTTCAAAGACTATGAATGGCTATCAAGTCCTATCTCACCCATCTTGATTTGCTAACTCCCATTTGTTCCACCCATCTCTTAAATTAGGCACGTTTGGATTGTGCCTTTTTGACCTGTGTACACCATAGAAATGTATATTCTCTAGAGTTTCTTGTAGCTTATATAGAACGAGACTTTGCATTTTTTATTTCCAAATTCAGCCACACCTAAAAGATAGCAAAAAATATATATATCCAAGATAGATATGATGGAGCGTCCGATATGTCATCTCCAGAGCATGAATGGTGAACTGCTAACCGATATCATGTCTCGTGTAGATGGCCCAGCCCTCGCTTCGGTAGCTAGTACATGTTCTGAGCTCCGAGGCATTGCTCGTGATCAAAGCTTGTGGAAAAAGTTGTGTTATTCCAGGTGGCCTTCCACTGCTCTTGAAGAAGCTGAACATCTGATTTCAGGTTCTGTTCACGGTTGCTTCGACAAATTCTACTCGGATGCCTGCCCACTTGTCTTATATGATGAAGTTGCCAATACTAACTCTTTGAAACTGCTTGAATGTGCTGAACTAAATCCCCGCACATCTCCTTCTGATCTACTGTCATTGATTGATGTTTATTACAAGAACAAATGTGTCCTCTCGAGGATCTCGGATGGCATACCTGAGGCTGTAGATATATTCAAACATGGACTTGTTGACAGCAGCTGGGAAATGATCGCTGACGAGCGACAGAAATGGTTTCTAAATTATCCATTTAAACTGGAATTGATGGACCTTAAAGACGATGAAGATGACGATGACGATGACGAAGCATTAGCTTCTCCTATATCATCACTCAATGAGGCTGGAAAATCAAGAGAAAATCTTTGCAAGAAGCTGATAGAGGATCTCAGGTTGAGTTGGATACTAGTGGACAAGAAGACGGGCAAAGCTGTTAACCTCTCAAGCTGGAAGCCATTATCAGTACAGAAGAATTGGCCATATCATGCTACTTATGTGATGCAATTCGGGTGCGTTCTACCCGTAGAAGAAAGTTTGCTTCCTCAGAAGCTGGCCAGATTCATAGTAACAACTAGATTCAAGATTACAGAAAGAGAGGAGTGTTTAGAATGGAGGGAAATCAGCATGAGAATTGAGAACATAGAAGGTGCCCATGTCAATGGAAGGAGTAGTCTGATGATTCTGAATAAGGCCCTTTACAGCCAGCGCAGTACAAATCAGTTTAAAGTGGAAGAGGGATTAAGGAAGTATGAGAAACAGAAGAGAGAAATGACGAGGAGAAGGGAATCCAGGGAAGCTTTGGCTGACAGATTATTTACATTCATCAACATCACTGTTTTTGTAATTTTATACGTTGCTCTTAGGTTGCTAGTTTAGCACTCTCATATCAAGGGGAGGTGTACACTGGAAAAGGTGTACATTCTCTCAGAATATTAGAAGATTCTGCACCGCACTCTACTGACATGGTAATTGCCCAAGTATGGGCTGAAATTATACTCGATAAACTATCCATTTTAATCTGGAACGTTGGACCTTAAAGATGACAGCGATAATGATAAGAGCTTGACTTCATTGTTAGCGTTCAATGAAGCTGGAAAACCATGAGATCATAGCAAGAAGCTCATAAAAAATCTCAGGCTGAGTTGGATACGGGTTAACAAGCTTGAAAACATTCTCAGTACAGATGAGTAGGCCTTACAACTTAAAAGCATGCTAATTATGTGATATATATTGGCTGCGTTATACCAGTGGAAGAAACTTTGCATCATATTAATGGCGCCTTGGAGGGAGTAGCTTGAGAATTCTGAACAGATTAAGCCCCTAAACAGCCGATCCAGTACAAATCAATTTGGAGATGTAAAAAGGGTTTCCAACTTTTCAAAAGTACAAGAAAAGACGGATGAATTGATCAGGAGAAGGGATTTCAGGTAAATATTGGCTGATAGAATCTATACATTCATTGAGATCGCAGTACCCATGTAATCCTTTACCATGCTCTTGCTATTTTAGCATTCTCATATTGCAAGGGCATGTAAATTCCATCGTTATACGCCACAATGCTAATTAATTGCCCAAAAATTGGCTGAAATTCAACTGAATAAATCTTTTACAGATCAATGTTAAGAAAATATATGTTCCCATGATAAATGCTAAAAATGGGATACAATATAAAACACAATCTCTGCTCTCGCTCAAGAGTTCCCATGATAGTTTGCAGGACATCTTCGGGGGAAACTTTCTTGAAGTTCAGCGTGGTGCATTGAAAAGAGCTTTACTGATAATGCCAGTAGCCTCAATGTAGCGTTCCACACACCTGGAGATGCAGCTACTTTCGCTCCCACTCAGGCTTGACCCTGGTTTTGTTATACACTTGGCAAAGCATTTGTCCCTCACAGTCTGCATTGAAATGGAATTACAAGTAATGTCGACAGTTGCAGACAAATGCCAGTGAAGCTATTGCATATTACAAGACATTGAGTCCCATTTCTCAAACAGGAATTCAAGAAAGCACTGACAAATGCTTCTAAGAAATGTATCACTAAAGTAAACTTTGTGATGCCACCAAGTCCAAAAAATCCGATTACAAGTACCAGCCACTAAAGTGATTCGAGAATAAATTAGCTCTAATATCCTCCCTAGCACCTGACAGATTTTTCAAAACATGAGAGTCAAAGAGAGGACACCAGAGCTGCTAAAGACCCCAAACTGAGCTGTTTTTGAGAGATCAAGTGAAAGTGCGACTCATATATGTAGATACCTCAACCAGTATCCTAAGAGAACACGCTTTACTAAGATACAAATTTGTACATGAACACAGGTGTTTATATGTTTCCTTCTGCCACAAAAAATACCAGGAAAGTAAAGCCTGTGCATGACTTTGTAACGAGATGAACTTGAAATTCAGTACTAATATCAGGGTATATGTGTTTATAACCTCCACTTGAATGCTAATTACAAATAAATAAAGTAGCCAGGGTAAAACCTCTTCTTAGAAATTTTAAGTTACACAAACAGCTGTTAGACTTAAACCGATGAAACTGCGAGTTCACCTTCATCATTTCATTTTAGGAACAAGACTACCATCTGAAATTCTAATTTGATGATCAGAAGATAATTTCTAATTCCCGATTCCTGCACATAGAATTGCACAGACAATCCAGCGCACGCAAGTAGGCTTCTTAGCAATGAGAAAATCCAACCTAAGTGGTGCATGAAATATCATTAACACACAAAAAGTACTTCTTGACCCTTTAGAAGAAAAAAAGACTTATCTTCACAAAAGCTCCACATACGAACACAAAAAAGGTACATTTATATACAAGTAACATCTCCGACTCTTCAACCGATAACAACCTAGCAGATTTGTATACAAGATTACCTCCAACAGTTCAACCAAAAACAACCAAGCAGAAGTAATTACTTAACGTAAACCATCAAGCTTAGATGTTGCAAACTCTTTTACCACCCAATGACAGCAGAGAATCAACATTTTACCTAAGTCCTCTCCCTAAACAGATGAGATAAACACCAAATTACATGAATTGGAAAGCTCATCATTATTACAAGTACGGAATAATACTCCCCCGCCCTTGCATTGTATTCCCCTAAAATTGGAAACTTAAAGCGCAACTCTCACATTAGAATCAAAATAAATATAAAACCCAGATAAAAAAAATTCAATATTTGAACCAAAAATCACCTATAACTCATCTTTGACGACTAAAACAATATCATCTTTAGTCATTCATTAAGCTAAAAACACCCAAAACCAAACAATTTCTCCACTAAACCACCAAAGATGGTAAAAAAACAAAGATTTATGCATTAGAAGCAAATAAAAAGAGAGAAAGAGATTGCTTAATAAAGAAAAAGTGAACCTCAAGGAACTCCTGGGCATAAGCTTGTGCAAGTTGATTCTTTAACTGGTCCTTAAAATCTTCTGCTGACATTTGGGGCGACCCAGATCCCATACTTGAATGTGAAGAAAATGAATCCATTACTTCTTTCCTGCTCCTCTCTGTTTTCCTGTTGGCTCTGTGACTCTGTTTCGGTGCTCAAGGAGAAGAGAGGGGCAATATTTCGATTTAAACCCTAGAGAGGGCTGTGATCCTTCTGTTTTCTGTTTTTAAAGAAATCCTTAAACCCTTGTTGGCCCAATTGACGTTGTCCTGAGCCAGCCTAGTTACAGAAAAATTGTTGCAGCCCAAAGCATCACAACAACTTTGTCAACAGAATTTCTTTAAAAACATCATTCATGGGTGAACCTCCCATTAGTTAATGGATCCCATAAATCTAAATTTCTTGAAAGTAAAATTAAAATTAAAATTAATTATGATTTGTTTATGGTGGTTCAAATAGTTTTCACAAATGGTTCGAGTAAGGATTAAATCTTGGTTCATATGCAAACAGGTTATCCTTAAGTCAATTCTTTTTTACTACTAGTTGAAAAGAAGAAAAAAACACTAATAATGCACAATATATTACTCATCAAATATGATCATTTTAAATTCACTGTCTTCGTAGGCCTTCACATTGGCAATGGGCCTTGAAACCCATGATGGAATTCTTTTTTTTAATAAAATAAATTTTAATAAAAAATAAATTACACAGCAAACCCAAACAGCATCTTAATAATAAAAGCCACCCTGCATTCTTTGTGATTTGGGCTGTAATTAGACCCAAAGACAAGCCTCAACGAAAAGCCATAGTTGATTTGGTCTTGGTCCTTGAACCATTTTTGGGTCCATGCAAAACAAGCATACATGACCTCCTTTGTTTTGATGATGATCCACTTCCGAGGCAAGGTGGAAGATCTAAATACATAAATCAAACTGGTCCACGCTATGTGGTGGGATGAAGTTTTCTTTAATTTCAACATAAAAAAAAAAGAATAAAAAAAATGTTATAGAAAGTTGAGATAAAAATGTTATTTTTTAGGGGAAAAAATGTTGAATATTAATTTTATACCATTTTATAAATTATAAAATATTAATTTTATAAAATCAAACTATAATTGTTAAATAGAGACCGAGCTCGTGGATTGAAGTTGCTAGCTAGGGTGCAAAACTGCGCACAAGTTATGGTATCAAAACAGATGAAAACAACTTGCTGCTTTTGCATGGAGCCCCCAAATTAAAATCCCCCACTTGCTTAAAATTATAGCTCACAGCTTGGTGTCTCACACATGCATTGAACTGGATTTAGTTGCCTTGCTTAGTGCAACTTGCAGCTAGCTAGCTGTGAAATTTCCATTTTTCAATACTAGCATAGATAATTTGCTACCAAAACCTTACCAATAATTGATCTCAACTTTGGAATAAAAATAGATTATATTGCATACAATAATAATAATAAAACATTACTATATTTTAAACGAACATTCAATCTCTTACCTTCAACCCATACGCAGGTAGTGCACGCACACAATTAAAAATATTTTGAAACATAAAACAAGATAGCCGTCAACTGTCAATTGGAGGGTAGAGCATTCCAGCTTGGTGGTCCAGTTGAGTTAAGGAGTGGTCCTAAACCTATGATCTCAACAATTAAGGCCATACCTCATTGAACTTCGGTTTCTTTTGTTCGTTTGTTAGATTTTTTTCTGTAATCATGTTCTAGATCCTACTATCTTCCATGATCACCGGGGATTGAACTAGCCATTATTATAACTAAGTACACAAAATTTCCCATTTTGTATGAACACAAGTAGACAAGATTAAAATTAACGAAACTCATTAGTAGAAAAAGGTATCCAGGAAAATCAAGCTAGCTCTCAAACTTGAAAACCTGTGTTCCTCTGTGATTGTGTGACATACTTCTGTCATGAAATCAGAGAGGCCGTAGAGAGAGGTCCCCCTCAAACTTGATGTACACGGCAGGCTCTTCCAAATCCACCGGTGAAAGGTGAAGCAAACTGATGGAATCCTTTTATCACCAACAGATATTGCTAATGAATTACTTTCACAAGAACAGCGAAACCCTATCGTCCTAAAGAGTTGGGAGGGGAGGGGAAGATGAGGAAGAAAAAGGAAAACATGCAACAGCTTCATATAGATGTCTGGTAATGGATAAGTGATGAGTACGTTAATTCTTCTAACAGGTTAGAAATTAGTGGATACTCTTCCCCCACATCAGTGGATGCTCTTCCCCCATCCTTCTGCACATTGCTTGATTTATCATTTTTGGATGATAGCTAGCCAGCTAGCTAGCTAGTTTTCTGTGCATGGTACGTACACAAATTGTGAACAATTTTTCTTTTCTTTTTTCAATCCTTTAATTTAATTATTGCTTTGTTAGCTCTATTTTTATAGGCATTGATCAGTTTCCAACAACAATTAATCATCTTCTGGGACATATTTCATTCTAATTGATTTGTTTCAAAGCTTGCTTCTACGACCATAAACTTATGCAAGCTTTCATTTTTCTTGAAAACGGTACGGGGGCATACATAGACTTAGATCCTTCATAATCACTGTTCAAAGAATATTTAATTATTCTATTCATGTACAATTTAAAAATTAATAAGAAGCCAATAATTTTTAAGTTGGATTGCATTTATATGATTATCTTTGCCATGGAAGTACTTCAGCTTCCCTGGAGGATTTATTAAACTATTCTCCTCTACCTAAGGTGGGAATCCCATTAATGATCATGCCTTTTTCAATGACTATATATTTCCCTTTACCAAATACTTTTTGGCTTTGGATTTCAAAGTCATATAACTTGAATGATGCTCTATTATAAGACTTGCATACCCTAATAACCATGCATCTTGAGAGATTATCAGAATTAATTAACGATCCATAGATAATTAATTAGTGGGGTAGCATGATTTTATGAAGCTTACCTGCCTAATATATGATTCACTTTTACAAACTCAAAACAAGGACTGCTTTATGGTAAACAACAGTATATTGAGATGGGCTAGAGGGTACTAATTAAATAGCTGAATTTGTTAGGTTGCTCAATGCTCGTAGTCAATCTTCGTTAGGCTATATGTACTCACATTGTATTATTGTATTGAGATTCATAGTGAGTGTACGTATAAGTTAAACAAACCCTTCATCTTTTTTGATTGAATTTCATTAAAAAAAAATTGAATTTTTTATACCAAACATATCCTTCATCTTCTTCTTTTTTTAATTTCTTAACACACTAATAGTACTTAAATGTTTTCAATTTGAAATTACCTGTGTTTTTTAACCAATCATCTTGTAATTCAACCGATATCCATATTCCTTTATGCTTTAAAAAATTAGGGTTTAAGTTTTTTCCATATAAAAAGACAAGTAAAGAAAAGAAAAGAAAAGAGCATGTGTTTGGAGACTAGCTACACCGACCCTATTCACCCACGTAAGTTAAGATGTTAGCCAGGGAGGGAGAGTATTTAATGTCCAATTTGTGGAGATAAATAATAGAAGACTTCCATAATTTTGAAAGGTGTGTGTGTCAAGTGTCAACGAGTCACCATTAATTTGTTACCAAATAGTTGTCCTAATCCTTGCAATTCATCATCATCTACGTAGAAAAGGCTGCTGTCTATTTCACCATTGCTTATTGCTATTTGCTACTGTCTCACGTACCCCCACTTTACCCCCACCAAAATTGTGAGCCCGCGTGCTCCTCCTGTGTTCATCAGACAGTGATATGTTGTCCCAGAGAAGTAGAAGAAGAAGAAAATTGTGCCAAGACTTGCAAGTCTGTGGGTTTTGCACATAAATAATTTTACTTTAGTACACAAGACTAAATTAATTTGTTTCGCGTGCCCCTCATATTTATTATCAAAATGGTTTAATACCACCCTGATCCAATTTGTGGTTGGTTTATTGGGTTTTTTTTTTTAGAAAAAGAAAAAAAAAAACTATTTTGATTTTTGACACGCGAAGCTAGCTGGTCCTTGGCTGCTGGATGTGAGAATAATCCGTAAAGACAAAAGAATATCAGCTTTGAAGTAGATAATACGATACGTTATAATGAACAAATGAAAAGAAAACCAATTTGACTTGTCAACATTCAGTGGTAAAGATGGCACAAGGTTAGTTTATTTCGACTCCACAATTTTGTGGACAAAAGACAAATCTTGAGCTAAGACTTCATGCATTAACATCAATTATTGAATTTTAGTCCCTGGAGTAGCACTGAAGGACAAGGCAGATCCCTTTCGCGTTCTTCATGGTCATAACATGGCATAAGAACCCAACCACCCAATCAATAAGTTTCAATGACAAGGTATATTTTAATTAAGGAGCATTCTCCACATGATGCATTGGACTCTGTCAATAGTTTGAATTTGATAAATTTCTTCAACACGACAATTGACAGTATCTCCCCCTTCATGGCTACCTAAATTTTGTTATTAAGAGTGATGTGTGGCGTAATTTCCTCATTATTTTTTGTATAATTAATTTTTATTGTATAACTAAGTTCTGAGAGATTTTGAACGAGTTCGACACACAGTCTATCAATAAAAACAAGTTTAGTTTTAGATTCAACCATTAGACTGGTTTAAAATCTTAGAATAGGAGGAACTCTAAGCTCCCAAAAGCAGCAACTTGAGTTTGAATTAATATCCCAACAAAAAAAACATGAAAAAAAACCTTTTCAAAGTGGCACCAAATAAGTTCTTGTCTACAATCTCAGGTGATACTTCGAGGAAGTTGCAATATTTAATCAACAATACATTTATCTATATCTTAATCACAAATTAAGGGAACAAATAATAAGTAAGACGGAGAATTCCAGGGGGCTGCATTAGCTCAAAATGTGGTGTGTTTTTTTTGAGATACGAGAGAGATGGATGATAAGTCGGGGCTGATTTCAAATTAGGTGCAAGGCAAATGGCCTTATTAAATCAAGTCAAAAGAATCACTAATAACCATCATTAACTAAGCATTAATTATTAGTTAATCATAGCAAGTGATAATTACTTTGTTGATTAGATTAATAAACTCAAACGTCACCCTATTTGGGGAGATGACGAAAGTTGCTAAACGTAATTGATCATATTGAAATTACTTTGGCATGAAAGTAGTATAATTATAATAATAGTAAAAGAATAGCTAGTGTACCATGCATTCACTAGAAAAGGTTGGTCCATTATATTGAATTCAAGTGGGAGAGGGAGTGACCTAAAAGACAGACATGTTAGCACTACAAGATTCATTTTCTAATTAATTAGTTTATCTCTCTCTCTCTCTCTCTCTCTCTAATTAATTACTATCATCATTTAACATCATTATTGAAAATAAATTAAAAGATGGGGATCCAACTTTTAAAGTGAGTTCATGGTACATTCCTTGAGTTTTCTATAGGTGAGTTTGTTTGTATATTTATTAATATAGAATATTCTATTTAACTAACTTCACTTTAATTTGGTGTCATTCCATATGACTTGAAATGATGATAGTAATTAACCAAGAGATATGATTATCATATTGGTTTATTCATATTGTAATAAAAATAAACTTAGATTTTACATGTACATTTTTAATTATTGTTATTCGTGGAGATATTTTCAAATATATATTTATGTTCACATCTAAAATGATAAAATTTCTCATTTTACATGTACATGTTTTTAATTATTGTTGTTTGCGGAGATATCTTCAAATACATTTCTATATTAACATATAAAAGGATAATTTTTCTCTATTAAATATGATGGAGCACAAAAACAAATATACCAAAAACCAAATATTGATCGTTCAGGCCCATGCCCAAATAGCTAGGACACCCTTTCTTTCTTATTTTCCCCCCTTTTCTCCTCTCCCATACACACTTTCTCTCCCTAAACAAACATTTATATCCATCTTCTCTTTTCTTTCTTTTTTTTTTTCTCTCCTCTCTCCCTCAAACAAGGCACACACCTCAATATATTTTTATTCCTCAAATGTCATTATTGCAACACCAGGTTGTACACAAGATTTTTGGCATAACAATCACCATAACCAATGGCGACCAACCTCTCCACTAATGGTACCGCTCCTACATTTCACAAGGTACTTGCAACTTCACACACCGAGTGCTTGCAGTGCCACTCTCTACGCTCCACGAGGTGAGCACTAACCTCTTCATCAATAAATGCAAGCCAATTCAAGACATTTAGGTTCATAACAAATTCAAGTGACAAAAGATCATTCATAAACATAACACACAATTTCTCCTTTGTTCTCTTACTATTTTCTATTTTCTATCCATTAATTAGTTCATTTCGTATATTTACATTTGTCCTCTATTTGGCATGAGACTTGTTTTGCAAGAAATACTGAGTCCAAATAGAAAAGCTTGCATTTAAGCTCAATGACCACTTACAATAACACTGTTTGAAAAGTTTTCATGACTTCCTACTGCTAAAATATTGAAAAACAACAACGAAAATGTTGTTGACCTTTAGGTCAAATATTTATGTTTCTATATATTTTGATGGTAAAAATAAAATGAAAAATAGACTAATAATATGTCTTGTTGAGAATAGATTTCAAACAAATTTATTTAAAGAACATGCCATAACCAGTTTTTGGGTTACTCCCCTATTTAGATTTTTTTATCTCTCATCCAAAAAATAAAATACTAAAAAATAAAAAAAATATTATCAAAAAATATAACAATGAAAAAAGGATGCCAGAACACTCAAAAAATGGTCAAAAATTGGTTGAGGAGGTTCAAAAATACAAAGATTAAAATTTGACAGTATTTTGCTGACTGATGAGAGTCTTGTTGAAAATTCAATTTAAGGAAGAAAAGTCCAAAATCAGATGTTTATGGACTCAATTAAATTTTATTGAAGGTTTAATTGAATTTATGGAGGTTTTGATTGCAAGAAAAATTAATTTTGGAGTCACTACAAGATTTAACAGCTTTACCGACGAAATTTTTCCGTCGGCGTAAGACATATATTCCGTCGGTAATTAATTTACCGACAAAATCACCGACGGAAAATGCTCTGTCGGTGAAGCTTTCATCGGTAATTTTTTGTCCGTCGAAAATAAAAAAATAAAATTACCCGCTTCATTTCGTCGATATATCCCTCGGTAATAATATTTTTTTATTACCAACGGATTTACCGA
>Ga0325402_1002999_pt1 | contig 15044 bp, 12 predicted proteins | sample PopdelMetagenome_22_FD_207212 | JGI IMG/M metagenome (GOLD analysis project Ga0325402, IMG submission 207212) | Populus deltoides microbial communities from Bellville, Georgia, United States - Xylem-PdKOR-R3 | ecosystem: Host-associated > Plants > Phyllosphere > Stem > Wood/Secondary xylem... | reverse complement strand
CAGGACGTGGCTCGGTCCAGTCCATAACTATGACTAGCTGTTGTTCTTCCTTAATTTTATTAGATGATCTTGGGCTCTGTGATGTTTAGTTCATTTTATATATCTATAATTTGTTGTTTGCTGTATGATCCGTGAAAAAGCGAGACGAGTGTCTTGTATGCTGATCAGCTTTTGGTATGAACTATTTTTTCTTGAACATCAATGTATGTTCAAATTGAAGTTCTTATAGCATAACTTGAAGGTTGGAGAATATGGATTAGAGCCAAGAATTAGGCTGGAGAGGATTGTGTTGGGATACTTAGATTAATCAATCCTTTTTAATAGATATAATTAAGGTTAGATTATATATATTCTTAAGCTAATTTTTATCCACATAGTATAAGTTAAGATCATTTACAAGAGAGATTCACTTATTGTTGACAACTCGATTTGAGATTTGAATCTCGATAATTGATTTAAAACTTAACCATCAAGTTAATCAGTAATTTTAGAATAGTTATTTTTTACTGAAAAGAATATAAGCAGTTGATGTATGAAAGTTAAGAGAAGTTTAGTTTGTAAAGGAAATTTATAAATTACAAGGGCAAGAAGTTAAAAGTACCCTCAAATCATTTCATTTCTTTATTGTTTGGCATCCTAGCTTATATTGTATTTTTCAAAAGTGCTTTCACTTTTAAAAATATTAAAATAAAATTTTTAGATTTTTTTAAGATAAATATATTTATGAAATACACACAAACATAATTTTAAATGCAAAAACAAATTGTTTGCATCATAATTCCAACAAAAAAAATTAAAAAATAGATAAATTCATGTAACTATAAGGTGAGCTGACAGGATATATAGATAAAGCCATGAAAGTTAGCATTTTTTTCACAATACAGGAGTCACAAGACTTGAACTAACGTCCTTAGGTAGGGATAACAAATTTATCATGTTTTTAATGAACATATTTTTAATGAAAAAAAATAATTTAAATTTTTTTTCACATCAAAACAAAATTAATATTTCACCGTAATATGTTTTTTTAAAATTCAAGCTTATCTTTCTATATTGTAAACTAACTTATATAACTCTAATGTAATGATAGTTACCACCACTCTAAAAAATTATAATTAAAATGCATGCTAAACATTATATTTATCCAATCTTTGAAAAAAGAATTAGCATATATTTGGAAAGAAGAAAATATATCTTTTTGTAAGTCAATTTATTTTGTCCAAGAGGCCCAATTGGTCCATGAACATTGCAAATTTGCAATACCCTTCTCATTTTCAGTTTGGGCCTTTTAAAATCAAAACTCAGACATGGCTCGAAACATCATGGGCCAGTATTGTTGGATTCTAGAACAACAAGCAGAAGCCCAAATGTCCTTACCCTTCGGGAAGAAATGGGCTCAAAACATTGTCCTTCAGAGGTTTTGGAAACAGAGGTTGCATAAGGGTTTAAGCTAATCTGCAGCAGAGAGAGAGACTGAAAGAGAGAGAAAGAAATTTGATCTAACAATTTGATAAAAATAGTAGGAAAATGCGTTCAGGGTTAAAGGGAATAGTAAAGAAAGGAATAGGAGAGATGGGTTTCAACGCAGGTGGTGGAGCCATTAACTGGTTCCCTGGCCACATGGCTGCTGCCACCCGCGCAATCCGAGACCGCCTGAAACTTGCCGACCTAGTCATAGAAGTCCGTGACTCTCGTGTAAGTATTTGGGTTTCATTTGTTTTATTTTTTTCCTAGGTAAAGAGCAACTTTTTTTACTTGTTTTTGTTTTTGTGTTTGGTAATTAATGTACAGATTCCATTATCGTCAACAAATGAAGACTTACAACCTCAACTTTCTGCAAAAAGACGTGTTATTGCTCTTAATAAGAAGGATTTGGCTAATCCTAATATTATGCATGTAAATTGTCTGTTTCTTGCTTCGTTTTTTTTTTTATTTATTATTGGTAAGGTTGAATTTTTAGAGTTGTTTGTTTATTAAATACTTGTGTAAAGTTTAGAAAAGGGAAAATAAAATTTGGGTTTTGTTTGTTATGTTGAATTTTGTTTGGAGATTTGTGAAAGATTTCAATTTCAATTGATTATGTTACTTAAATTGGGATTTGACTGGAAATGTAGGTATTTTGTACCCTTTTGATCGTGTGAATGATAAGAATTTTGGGGATTTTTATAGTTTCGAAAATTTGTTAACAAAATAACTTGTCTCTGTGTTTGCATAAATTAATTGCATGATCGTTTGATTCCGGGAATTTGAATAGTTGTGCTGGGGATGCTATGTTTAATATGAGTGTGATGTTTGTATGTTTAATTGTTGTAGAAATGGATTCGTTATTTTGACTCGTGCAAGCAAGATTGCATTCCGATAAGTGCACACAGCAAGAGTTCTGTTCAGAAGGTTAGTTGATAAGCTAGATAAAGTGCTGTTAAAATTTAGTTTTCAATTTTGGTTCAAATATATGTATAGTTGCTGATGAAATACTGAAAAATAAATTTGCTTTCATCATAAGAAAACCTTAAATCTATGCTAATTGATCGAAAATGTTGTGTTTATTACCATGTCTCAGCAGTACAAAAAGAAATACTTGCATTTGCATTAATGTTTTCTTTTTCATTGGCTGAAAGAAAGCAGGTGGCCAGCCTATGCAATATTTAAAGTAAAACAGCTAGCTATCTAAAGAAAAGAAAACAAATGAAATCAAACACGAAACTGACTTGTGCTCCAATTGCTTGACTTTCATTCGGCCAATTTTATTTGATTGACTCCGTGTGCCTATGTGTTCAATTAAATTTGAGTTTTTAATGTAATATTCCTGTAATATTTTCAAGTTTGTTCATAATGCTGTTTGTGATTCGTGTGCTGAAGCTTCTTGAAGTTGTGGAGTTCAAACTCAAGGAGGTGATATCGAGGGAACCTACTCTCCTTGTTATGGTGGTTGGTGTTCCTAATGTTGGGAAATCAGCTTTGATAAACTCAATCCATCAAATTGCATTGTCTCGCTTTGCTGGTAAGATGTTACCATATTTTGTGTAAACCATTGTTATGAACTATAATTTGGCTTGCATGTTAACTACCTGTCTTTATGTTCAAGTCATGTGTTGGGCAATGATGATTTGAGTTTTCTACATAGTGCAGGGGAAAAAGAAACGAGCTACAGTGGGCCCTTTGCCTGGTGTAACTCAAGATATTGCAGGATACAAGGTGAAGTATCTTGGTTGCCTCATTTTTTTCAGGCCCTGGATTATGTGATTAGTATTTCTGTCCATCAACCTGCCTATCTGCATGCAAATGCTCAGTATGTTGCTGCACACCCATATACTCTCTTGCCATCCCCTACAAAACATGATAATGCACTGGATTTGCCATGTATAAATTCAATAGCATCACTTTCATATTGTCACATAAAAGCCTTTCTTTTCCAATTCCTTTTTTTTTTTTTCTCTTTAGTTCTTGCTGTGAACCTCAAAGACATTGTTTAGAGATCCCTGTGTCTTTGCTCAGATGCTTTTTTTTCTCTCACTTAAAAATATATTTTATTTCTCTGCCAAGCTGCTTTTGATACCTTTATCAAACTAGAAAAAATTGATCTTCTCAAAATTCTGAATTATTTCTTTTATCTTTGTCTATTTCTGCCTATCGCTTTTTGTTGTTTTCTTGATGAAATATTTTCAGGCACCATCCTTTTGTTTTGTTTGTGCTGTTGTTGATATCCTTTATCAAATGTTGATTACTTTGAATATGATTTGCAGATTGCTCATAAGCCTAGCATATACGTGCTGGACACCCCAGGCGTGTTGGTTCCCAGTATCCCAGATATTGAAACAGGATTAAAGTTATCTCTTGCAGGTTTAGACCTCTTTGTTTCCTTTTTAAGTACTTGAGCCTGGCATTTCCAAAAATTGCCATATGCATATGCCCCAACAAGTTCAAGACACTTGCATTAATTAATTGCTACCGTCCAATAACTATCGTCCCCTCTGCTGCATGTTCGCATACACCTAGCAAACATTATGTGTTTGAATGTATGTGCAGGATCTGTGAAAGATTCTGTTGTAGGTGAGGAGCGTATTGCCCGATACTTACTAGCAGTTTTAAATACTCGAGGCACTCCGCTTCACTGGAAACACTGGAATAACAGAAAAATGGATGGGATTCAATATGAATCTGAGGAAAAACACAAATATGATCCTAAAGATCTTCGGCCAAATAGGAGGAAGCCACCTAGTGTGTCTGATGTGGTGTATGTTGAGGTAACAAAGTCATGCCGCCTCTCTGCTTCTCTCTCCATATATATGTGTGTGTTTGTGGAATCCAGAATCTGAGGCTGTTACAAATTTTATTTGAAGAGATTCATTCAATTATCTTGATTAAATTATGATTGGGTGACAATTTGCAATTCAGATGTTTAGAATTCATCGGATCTTCATTCATTGAGTATATATAACTTCATAACTTATTCTGTCGACATTGGTATCGTTTCTAATTTTTTTTTGTCTCTGTTCTTGTTCACCTACAGAATCTTGTCACAGAAGTCCAATGTGCAATGTACAAAACACTGGCAGAATTCAATGGTAATGTGGAGGATGAGAATGATTTGGAGAATCTTATAGAGCAACAATTTGAGGTGCTGCAGAAGGCACTGAAGATACCTCATAAGGCATCCGAAGCTCGCTTGATGGTATCAAAGAAGTTTCTCACTCTTTTTAGGACAGGTAAACTTGGTTGTTTCATCCTTGATGATGTCCCTGAGACCAACACTGTATCATAAGATCTGGAATTTCAAAAAATTTCTTCTTTTGTTTCTCTCGGAGATATCCAAAGCTGCAACACCGCATATACTGCACTATCACCTGTAACCATGTGCTGTATTTTAATTTTGAACTCATTTTTCTTGTGAAAAAACTTGAGATGCCAATGTTCGAGTTGGTAATGAGCTTTCTGTTAACCTGTTATTGTTCCCTCTATTAGCCTCCGGTGATGCTGTTTGGATGTATGGTATTGGATGGTATATCTTACTACCTTGGTGTCCTCTTCTGGTTCAAGTCTCAATTAAGTTAAGCAAGTATAAAAATGGATTAGATCATAATCTGTGAAAATTGCACCGAGTCCAGGACTTCAGGCGGGGGCTTGATGAACCATAATCTTCTTCTAGGCAGTGGCATCGGCTAGGAGGAAACACGACAGAATTGAGAAACTAAGTTTGCAGAATGGTTTATGGACAGATGATGGGAATGTCTCGTAACGAAGTCCTTGTGTATTTACATGAATAATTCTCAGCTCAAAATGTTTTTTTTAATAACCAATTTAAAAAATATTATGAATTTAAACCAGTTTATTTTAAATTTCTGGAAAAAACAAATATAAAACAGGCATCAATAAAGTAATAGATCAGTTACCATTAGATGTCGGGTGGATGATTAACGAGTTATGCTCTCTTCTTGGTCGTCGGTGTTCAAACCTTAAAATCGGACACGGAAATAAAAAAATCTGCAAGTCTTAAAGACGAAGTGAGTTTGGTGTGTTAAAGCTGACTCGAAGGAAGCTCCAATCTGAAAACCAGATTGGACTCACTAGGACACTCGGCTCAACTTGAGCTGGGAAGAAAATGGAAGCTGGTTAGGATATCTGGTTGCGAAATGCCAAGGTTTTCTTATTGTAAAGAGGCAGTGAGAAAACGAAATGCAGAAATCAGTCCTTGCCGCGTACTTTTGAGAAATAACCAAAAACCATATAATTTCCTCCATCATCTCAGTAGTATTCTATCTTACACAATATCAACATTTTTGTGTAAAAACTATTTGATGTGTGGTGATCATATATATTTGGAAGTGATGGAAGAATCTCTCTCTCTCATATATATATATATATATATATATATATATATATATATATATATATATATATATATATATGTTTGGCTCTGGCCGGCGGCTCAAAGACAAGGCCAAATAAACTTTATGACTCTTTATTTATGTAGACAATACCCTTGGCAGAGACACCAAGTTAGCAGGGTCAATGGCTATAGAGGGACCAGCATTGTCCACAAGTAAAACGCAGGGCCTCAAAACTGGTTATGAACAATAATATTGTCCATCTATCAAGATGAAGATTCAAGAGAGGGAGAAGGAAGAGCAGTCAGAGTCCAGTAGCATTAGAGAAGAAAGCAATGCATACATCTGATATGGGAAGATGGAACCGTAGTACTGGTGGCTATCAACTTAAGAAAAGAAGAAAAGTGGTGGTGCGCCTAGGAAGTTGCTAAATAGGCAAAGTGGTTATGCTGTACCTGATCGGATCACGGCCATTATGGGTCCTTCTGGCTCAGGCAAATCCACCTTACTTGATGCAGGTGCCTCTCCCTCTCCACACATGTTAGCTTCTCCTTTATTTGTGAAAAATTCTAGTAAACTTACTTACTTTTACAGTTCAAAAGATCGCACATATATTAATGGAAGATAAATGAGTATTTCCTTCCATCATCAAGCAGAAAGCACTTTTACCGCAAGTATAAAAAAAACACATTAAAGTGGAGATGCGGGGTATCGATCCCCGTACCTCTCGCATGCTAAGCGAGCGCTCTACCATCTGAGCTACATCCCCTTGTTGGGACGTTCCCTTCTTTTTATATATTTCTAGTTTATTAAAGCTTGTTTTGTTCCCTGTTTTTGGATGGGATGGCATGGCATGTGCAGCAGAGGAAGAAATATAGATCTGGGAACAACTTTGATATTATCATGTTAAATAATTAGTTTTAAATTTAGAATTTAAATCGTAGACATGAAAATATAACTTATATTATTTTTTTAACATGAAAAATATAAGATTGTGTTGAAGAATTCATATTAAAAATGAAATATGCATGATTTTTTATTTCAAGATGACGGGGATAATCTCACATTGTTAGTCACTACATCTATCATAAATTTTTATTTCAGTTAATTCTAATTTTTTAGACTAAATTTATCTACTTTGAACAATTTCTGGATTTTTGGTAATAAAAAAAATTAGTGTTTTACTTGAATTTAGCATTCTAATTTTGCGGAGGTAAGCAAAATCCTTAATTACCACCCTTTCTCAATCCTCATTATTTCATGTTTTGCAGGTGTTTTAGTGAACTCAAATATTATTTCTTCACCGCTAACGACTTCAATTTAGCCTTATGAAGAGCTATCTCATCATAGTAGGTTTTCAACCTCACCACATACACTTCACAAACATGAAAGAAGTCGGAGACGTTCAGATATTAGCTATAATAATATTCTGGTGCAAGACTTAATGAGCTCGGCAAGAGAGAGATGATAACGAATTACATGATAGGAATTAAATGAATTCGAATATCTTTTAACTGGAAGTCTAGTGGAATTTAGGTATTTTGCTTTCTCACCTGTGGTACTTCTGCATCAACTTATTCTGCTACGTTGCTGGTTCAGAAGCATGCATATTGGTGGTTGGGACACTGATATCCAATCCCTTTATTGCCATGGCAGCGGCAACTGCTGGTGCTGCAAGTTAATTCACGTCTCAGCATTGCATGGCTTAATTAAGTTATACCATAATCAAATAACAGACTAGAATGTCGTTCATAAAGTATTGAATCTGATGGCATCTAATGTATTCCAATGGCTACCTGACCTCCCCAAGATCTTCTGGCGCTACCTGGTGTGTTACATCAGTTATGCAACAAGAGGAATGCAGGTAATAGTGTCATTGCAGGTAGAAGATCTGCAAGCGTGCAGTTCAACCAAATAGCTCATGCACGTCTAAAGATAGGAATACATCTGTAAACGTATGCATGTGTTTAACAGGGTCACTTCAAGAATGACATGATTGGACTTGAATTTGATCCTTTGTGCCTTGACATCAGAAGTTGAAGGGTGAGATGATCCTTCAGACAATTCAGGGGATCAACCCAGGTAGTTCCAAGTCGTGGGATGTGGCTGTTCTATTTTGCCTGCTGATATCGTACAGACTACTTTTCTTCATGGCACTTGAGTAAAGGGAGAGCTTGTCATCAGCACTGCACGGGCTTTATGCCAAAGGAATTCTCCGAAACACTATTTTCTGGATGATTGGTCATAATTGTTCACATAGAATTAAATAGAGAAAAAAACCAAACTCCGAGGATCTAGGTCAAACTCGAGTTTGAACTTTGAATACATTTGATGCTTTGGGTAGACGACATTTTCTTCTTTCTAGAGCACACGTGTTTCAGGTCCTGGATTTGATATATCAACAAGCTTAAATTTTATGATCCGTTATTCCAAATTAATTGTATGAGAAAGTGGCTCTTTTCTCCTTTGGATGTAAGAATTCAACAAATGAAGCTGCAAAGGATTTTATATAATCAGAGAAAACAGCTTTGTTTCTACCTTTCAATTCCAGTGTCTCCATTATGAATATCCAAAGTTTTATCCTGTTCCATGGGTGATTTTATTCCAAATGATGCAGCAAAACAAGCACCTCGATGAAGGGTTTGGTGGAGGATGGCTACGGAATATATAACCCGCTTGCATCAGTTTGTAACCAAAAGATTACATTGGTTCAACTCCGCCAATCATACAGGTTGAAGGAAATAAAAGATTGGGGAGCGTAAATCAGTAAAAATTGCTTTGGAACTCTGCATGATAATCTGCAATGTGGTGGATCAAATACAGTATACCATTCTGTAAAAATATTGGGTATATTATTTGACTAACCAGTTTAATGGGGAACAAAATTGAATTACAAAATGATCACAACCGCCAGATGAGTGCTCGATTATGCGCTCATTTATTTGCTTCAATGAACTCTTTGTACTCTTTCTTCATTTTGACCCCTGATACAGTCCTGCATGGCAAGTACAGGAAATTTGACATCAGAAAACTACCATGTGAACAACAGCTGCATGATCATTCATGCATCATAGAGAGAGAAAGTAGAAAAAATGAAATTTTCCAAACCTGATCATCTCCTTGTTCTTGAAGAACTGCACACATGGTGTGCCCATAATTCCAGCTGCTTCTGCTATCTCTGGATCCTCCTCGATATCAATTTCGACAAAATGGACATTTTGATCAAACTCATCAATCACCTGCCATTAACCATTGAAAAAAAAAACAAGAAGAAGAAGAAGAGGTGGTGGGGTGGGGTCAGATACACAGAAAGATGGATTCCCCAAAATGCAAACATATGAATATTATATAAATTATGCAAGAGAACCTCCAGTAATTCTCCTAATTATACAATGCAATATAAGCTAGCATGGAACCTACCTTGCTGAGAATTGGCTTCAATGTCCTACATGGACCACAAGTTGGTGATGTATATAGCACACATATAAGCCGTGGACTTTCATGATACAACTTTCGCAGAGAATACTGAGGAAGGTAAATCGAGGAAATAACATAAGCTTTGAGCTAAGGACATAAAAACCTTATACACAACAACTTGACTGAAAACTGTTGATGCATTGCAATATTTCATCATAATAAGAACATGCACCTGGCCCTTATGCTTTGTGATGGTAATGTCAAAGCCCTCGTGAACATCTCTGTCAGTGAGTTCCTTCTTAACCTCTTCAGTTTGACGCTGTCAAAGAAAGAATCATGAAAAGCAAGCAAGTTTAGGTGGAGTAGTTTAGATATGCTATCACATACAAGTAAAGATCTGCATAAAATTCCACAACAAAATACTAGAATATGGATGATCAAACTGTATTTTGAGAAAACTTACAATCTTATGCGTTCACTTTAAATAATTCATTTAACTTCCATAGATTGATCCAATATTAGAGATGTGAGTTTTAACCAAAAATTGAAGTCCATGATCATGCTTGGTGAAGATATTCTTAAAAAAAATGTTCTAATTTCAGAAGTGATGAGACATTGAAAGAGGAGCTCCTCCATATGTAAGATTGCAACCAAACAAGTGATGATAGAGAAAGACATGTTCCACGGATGGAAATCAATGCTTGAGAACAACAAGAGTACATGACACATGAGAATGTGAAATAGCTGAGGGATTAGTAAAACAGAAAAAGTTTGACTTCAGTAGTACGTTAATTTCCCTCCCTTTTCTATAAAATGAATAGCAAGAGGAGAAAGAAATACCTGGTGAAACTCTATAAGTAGGTTGTTGCTCACAAGGTATCTCTCAACTGATAGAGCAGCAATACATCCAGATCCAGCGGCTGTTATGGCTTGCCTCCACTCATGGTCCTTTTAAATAAACAGGATACCAAATCACAAAACCTTTACAGATTTCCCAAACAAAAGACAAGTTTTGATCATAAGTTTGAATCTATGCATCAAGATAGTTGAAGGTTAATGAACATGCCTAAAGAACATGTAACACATTATCTCAAACAATTTGTGCTGATCACGAAATTCAACCCATGTGTTATACTTTAATATTAAACTCTGCAATCATCAGGGGATGAACATGACTATAAGAGGATACCAGGAACAATGCAGTGCCAGGAATGGGGGTAGCAGACACTAGATGGGGAATATTGTTTAAGATATAATCACTGTGTCAAAGTTCTTAGATTCTAGGAAAATCAACTTACACCAAATTTTTGCAGTGCATCAGACAACTTTAAAATAAAACAAAATATTTTTATTTTTGCAGCATCACTTCCGCAAAGTTTATACTCTCCAATTGACTAACACATAAACAGCAATTATTTAATTATCATATTTTGCTCAAAAATCAATCACAAACTTTATCTTTGTTGAATGAGAATTACTCAATTACTCCCATTAACATGCTTTGCTGTTACACATGCCATCAACATATTTCTAAGCCTTAGCATCGCCAGAGAAGCAAGAATGATGACAGAATCTTAAGTACAGTAATGAGATTAGAATGAAAATTGAAAGGTCTTAAGCCTATCCAAATGACAGTTTTTTACAGGATTACCTGAACATCTCCAGCAGCAAATACACCTTCAACAGAAGTTTTCCCAGAACCATCCTGAACTAACACATAGCCTGCACTATCAAGTTCAACTTGGCCTTCCAACAGCTGGCTATTCGGAGAATGACCAATACCATAGAACAAGCCTTTTGCCTCAAGCACGGATTCCTCCCCAGTATCAGTTTTTCTAGTCAAAATACCAGACATCTGGCCCTTTGTATTGCTAACGATATCCAGAGTCTCTGTATTGAAGTGCACGGTGACATTTGGATTGTTGATCACTCTGAAACATTTGTGATAATCAACCTGTTAAACAAACATTTCAGGGAGTTGAAACTCAACATACAAATTGTTCATTAGTGTATAACTCGGGAATCGTGAAATCATGGCAGCTAAATCACAAAAGACAAGAAAATAATGCCATGAAATAAACTGTTTGCAACATTTAAGAAGCTGATGTGATTGCCTGCAATTTAAAGACCTCCAGAATTGCAAGGATAAGCGACTGCATTTTTGTTGGAGTTATCTTAAACATTAGCACATAATGAGAGAATTTGTTTTCTTTCTAATAGTATAATTAGTCTAGGAGAGATATTTTTACACTGAAAGGGGTTTTGCAGAAAAACTAATGACCGCTCAGAAATAAACATAACACCAGAGATCACATACTACACAATGTTGATGAAATTAAACCTGTTAAAAGGTCTGAAACAACTGACTTTACAAGAAAGATATGGTGAAGATGGCAAAGCAGGAATGTGCTTAAGAACATATCAAAATGCAAACATGTTTAACTTGACATATAGAAGATAGTTTTGTGAAATGTTAAATATGCACTTTTATATGTTTAATATTTAGGAGCAGCCTAAAGTAATTAATCAAGAAAGTGCAGCAAAATAATCATTGCCGATAACTGCAACGGAACAACACAAATAAGGGGGCACCAAAACTCACCTATCTTGCATTGCTTTAGATGCCCTAAGTTGATCCTTGCGTACAAGTAAATGGACATGACGAGCATATTTAGTTAAGTACAATGCTTCCTCTGTGGCTGTATCACCTCCCCCTACGACAGCAAGAACTTGCCTTTTAAAAAGTGGTGATGCTCCATCACAAATTGCACAAGCACTAATTCCCCTACTCCAAAATTCATCTTCACGGGGTAATTTGAGTCTTCTGGCAGTAGCTCCTGTGGCATAAATGATGCTGTGGCACTTAACCTGAAATATTAATTTAAAACAAATTTAGTATCATAAGCATGAACTTGGATTTGTTTCCAAACTCCAATTAATTAAGAATCTACAGCTTATGGCATAACAAATACATTAACAATTGCATGTGGTCACGACACATCACTCATGCATAAAAACAGTGCATTTCCAACAATTTCCAAGAAAAAGTTGGTATCACATACAGGGAGCGTGTTTTTTTTATAAAGAATACTCGCTAAAATAGGTCATCTCCAAGCAGAGTTCAAAGAAAAATTTTCATCCATAAAACAAATGTGTTTAAATGATTTGATACTTCAATAGTTGAAATTAATGAAACCACTCCAACATATGTACAGAACAGAATGCTAGAAAACTATATATCACCTTACGTTCACTACTCTTCACGGTGAAAGGACTGCTTTTAACATCAAGAGATTCCACATCTTCTTGGAACAGTTCTGCCCCCCAACGTTCAGCTTGCCGTCGCATCCTAATCAACAAACTAAGTCAAAGTTCTGTGCAATAATTTAGTTGGAAATAATTATGTGTGTTCCGTTCAAGAACAAGAATAAATTTAAAACAAAATCAACTTTGTTTTTTGTTACCTATCCATCAAATCCGGACCAGTTATTCCATCAGGAAACCCTGGGAAGTTCTCCACTTCAGTGGTAGTCATCAACTGCCCACCAGGCACACCACCAACTTGATACCCCTCAAACACTACAGGCTTCAAATTGGCACGAGCAGCATATATTGCTGCTGTGTATCCAGCAGGACCTGAACCTATAATTACCACATTCTCAATACCTTTGCCTGCAGGAAACAAACACCAAATTAACAACCATGGCATGGTTGTTTTGAGGAAGCAAAACACAATTATATACCAAAATCAAAACTTGAAAATCAGTCATATAATCGAGAAAGAAATTGCTAGAGATAAAAGGTTCTAAATACATTGTATCAAAATCAGTTGCTTCAAAATTAAAGATGAGACCCCAAACTGAAAGTAAAAACTAACATACAAAACAGCCATATTAGATTTTAAGTTAAAATAGATACTTCTACCCAAATTAACAATACGGGCATCACTTAAGAAAAGTTTAACTTCCTTTTCTAAATCATTCAAAGTCCATATCTTTAATGGTACTAAAGGCATCTTCTTGAACACCATATAAAATGAACAAGATTCTCACACTACAATTTTCGAAGTATCAAACACAAAAAGGGTCTTCAACCAGCACAGAAATTAATAAATACAAGCTAAAGCAACACATTAACATCTAAAAATCCACCAATCAACAAGATATATCAAAATCACTCCCATCTCTCACACACTAAAAAACCATGTACACAGAGAAAGAAAGGAGGGGACCTGGAGAAGGAGAGGGCTCAGCAGAGGAAGCTTTGACACGGAGAGGAGAATGAGAGGTGGGAGTTGGTGTAGAGGGCGAGTTGAGACAGAAAGAGCGACGGAGGGAAGGAAAAGGAGTACTCTTTATGAATATAAGAGAGTGGGAAGGAAGGGAAAGAGTGGCGGCGGCGGTGGTTGTCATGGTGAGACGGTGAGTGGACACGGTGCCGGTTCCGATTCTTATCTTCGGACTAGCAGACATATTGGTTGCCCACCATACAATATATACAAAAAAAAAAAATAAAGAGTTTTTAGTACAGAAGAGGGTGGGGAGAGAGAGAGTGAGGCAAGGAATCGTGTTTTTCTGTGTGTTTCTCTTTGGGGTTATTTTGGGCTGTTACTTGAGCATCAATCATCGAGGTTATCTGTACTCGCGCGTGTACAGTGTATTGCTAACAAAACCATTTGTCTTGCCATATTAATCGACATTTTCTTCTCTCTTTTTTCTTTTTAATTCAAGAATATTTTAATTATTGGAGTAACATAATCATTATGTATTTCAATAGAAAAATCATAAAATTTCTGCTGTATGTTCAGAATTTATAATATTGTTAAATATTTAAATATATTTCTAGTCAAATACATGAAAAATATTATTGAGTTTCAAACAAATAAAAGTTAATTAAAAGAATTTTAGAATGATTAAACTTAAATATAATCTAATCACGTGCATATTAAAATTAGCAATTTTTCAACTAAAAATGCATGTCAATTGTTATGATAAAATTCAAAAGGTTATAATTCATTGATTTATTATTATATAAAATATTGAAATTCTTGATTGATTATGATTTGTAAATGAGATGATACATGTTTAAATTTTTTAATATAATTATATATCATTCAATAAGTAATTAAATATATTTTGAATAAAAAGAAAGTTGAGAGCTGTTAAATCCAATTTTAATAATCATGTGGTTCTTTTCCTCGTTCATATATGATTTACATATAAAATCTTGTATGTCTAAATTTCTTAATATAATTAAATATTTTTTAATAATTTATATATGTTTTTATTCAATAAACACTTGTCATATGAAAAACAACAGTTTTGTTTTATATAACTTGAAGTTAGTTAAAAAAAACTCAGAAACAACTAATTCTTTATATGGAAATTTCCTTTACATTCAAATCATATATATATTAAAATTAAAAAATACTTTTAATTAAAAATTATATATAATATAAAAAGTCATATCCTATTGGTTCATGATTAGATAGAGTATGGAGATTGATTAAAAACAAATGATATTTTTTTTATTTTATTTAACCTCTACTACTTAAAAATAAAATAAATGTAATTTGTAAGTAAATTTTATTACAACCTCAAATGAAATTAATATTATATGATTGGATGAGATGAAATGATAATTTAAGAGAACATTAAAACCCTTGCATGAATAACAAAGATATAGATCATTTTGGATCATCTTAATCAATTTTAATCCAATGGTTAAATCACATTAAATGACTCCAATTTATAGTAATAATTATTAAGCAAGTCAATATAATTTACGTCAAATTAACTGCTA
>Ga0325402_1002996_pt1 | contig 15054 bp, 6 predicted proteins | sample PopdelMetagenome_22_FD_207212 | JGI IMG/M metagenome (GOLD analysis project Ga0325402, IMG submission 207212) | Populus deltoides microbial communities from Bellville, Georgia, United States - Xylem-PdKOR-R3 | ecosystem: Host-associated > Plants > Phyllosphere > Stem > Wood/Secondary xylem... | reverse complement strand
CTAGTTTCTGTGGGCGTTTGGATTTCTAGCACCTGTAGAGTGCGCCATTTCCATGAGGTTACAAAAGAGAGTATTATTTGGTGGCAACTAACTTTAAGAATCTAATCAAAACCCATCACTATTTTTATATGTGTTCTTTCAAAATTGTTTTCTTTTGCTGATTTCTGGGTTAATGTATGTATGTAGACAAAACATATGAAAATCCTACTGCATGCCGTCGTTTCCCTTGCCTTTGCTGTACAAGTCTGATGTCACTGGAGTGCCTGTGACCTTCTCTGGATCTATTCTATTTTAGCCACAGAACTACTTATAGTTATATGAACTGTGTGATGCCGTGTGTAAATAGTTTTTATATAAAAAATATATTAAAAAAATTAAAATTTAAAAGTATTAAGTTTTTTTGTAAAATTATACCTAAAAATCTTGGATGTGGATGCAATACCTGATCCAAGAGTAATATTTATAATATTAATAATAACATTAAACTTACATGACTCAAGTTTAAGTGGGTCTGACTGCAATACCAGACCCAATAGTCTTGGATGTGGGTTTGACTGCAAGGTCGTGTCATAAAAGTGTGTTAATTAAATAGATTAATTAAAAAGAAAAAAATTAATAAAGAAAAAGAAAAAAAAATCTGAATTAATCAGGTTAACCCTTCAAACCAGGTTAACCCGTCAAACCTTGGATTCGTGTCGTGAAAGTTTGATAACTAAATTAAAAAAATTTAATTAAAAAGAAAAAAAACAAATAAAAATGCATCAATCTTTTCATTGTAGACTCAGTATGCAGTCTACAGTTAAAGACATAAAAACAGCAAAAAAACAAAAAGAAAAAAAAACTAAAAGTATCAGTCGATAACTAAATAGAAAAAAATTTAATATTGATGAACTAAATTAAATAAAAAAATATTAAATAAAAAGAAACAATAAAAGAAAAAAAAACTTATAAGAAGAAAAAAACTAATGAAGAAAAAGAAAAAAATCTAAATTAACTGAGTTAACCCGTCAAACCTGAGATCCGTGTCATGAAAGTCTGGTAACTAAATAGAAAAAAAATTTAATATCAACAAACTAAATAAAAAAATTAATTAAAAAAAAAGCATCAGCCTTTTCACCGTGGACTGCACTGTGCAGTCCACAGTGAAAGGCATAAAAAAAGCAAAAAACAAAAAAACAAAAATTAAAGGTTTCATCCTTTTCACTGTGAATTGCATATAATATTAAAAGATAAAATCAGAAGAACAAAACTAATGAGAAAAAAGAAAAAAAATCTGAATCAACCGGGTTAACCCACCAAATTAGGTTAACCTATCAAACCTAGAATTCGTATAATGAAAGTGTGATAACTAAATAGAAAAAAGATTTATTATTAATGAAATAAATTAAAAAAAGATTAATTAAAAAGAAAAAAGCAAAGAGAAAAAAAAACTACAGGAAGAAAACAATAATCAAGAAAAAGAAAAAAATCTTAATAAACTGGGTTAACCCGTCAAACCTGAGATTCATGTCATGAAATTCTGATAATTAAATAGAAAAAATTTAATATTAAGAAACTAAATTAAAAAAAAATTAAAACAAGACAAAAAAAAAACCAAAGGCATCAGCTTTTTCACTGTGGACTGTACTATGCAATCCACAGTAAAAGCCTTAAAAAGGAAAAGAGAAAAAAAACAAAGGCACGCGTCACGGGTTTAATTTTTTTCTTACATAAAAATATAAAAAAATGCTAAGATCTAAGAGTGTTAGGTTTTTCTGTAAAGATATACCCAAAAGCCTTTAGTTTAGTTGCAACGCTTGATCCAAGAGTAATATTTATAATATTAATAATAATATTAAACTTACATGACTCAAGTTTAAGTGAGTCTGGCTGCAACACCGGACTCAAGAGCCTTAAATGTGAATCTGGCTGTAAGGTCATATCATAAAAGTGTGATAATTAAATAGATTAGTTAAAAAACAAAGAAAAAAAACCAATAGGAAGAGAAAAACTAATGAAGAAAAAGAAAAGAATCTGAATTAACCAGGTTAACCCTTCAAACCAAGTTAACCCGTCAAATTTGGGATTCGTGTCATGAAATTTCGATAACTAAATATAAAAACAAATTGACGGGCTAACCCGTCAAGCCTGGGATACGTGTCATGAAAGTCTGATAATTAAATAGAAAGAAATTTAACATTAAAAAACTAAACTAAATGAAAAAAATTAATTAAAAAGAAAAAAAGAAGAAAAAAAATTCCGGGTTAACTCGTCAAACTTTAAAAAAGAAGAAAAAAAATTCCGGGTTAACTCGTCAAACTTTAAAAAAGAAAAAAAAATTTTGGGTTAACTCGTCAAACCAGGTTAACCCGTCAAACCCGGGATCCGTGTCATGAAAGTTTGATAACCAAAAAAAAATTAACATTAACAAACTAAATTAAACAAAAAAAATTCATTAAAAAAACACAAAGAAAAAAAGCAAAAAAACAAAACCCATAAAGGCATAAAAAACAATAAAAATTAAAAACAAAAAAAAACAGCTTAGCGTTTCACGTGGACTGCACAGTGAAACACTGAACAATTTTAGTATATGTTATTAATTAAAAAGAAAAAAAGCAAAAAATATAAATTTGAGTTAACTCGTCAAACCAGGTTAACCCTTCAAACCCGGGATCCGTGTCATGAAAATCTAATAACTAAATAAAAAAAATTAACATTAACAAACTAAATTAAAAAAAAGTTCATTAAAAGAAAAAAACACAAAGAAAAAGGCAAAAAAATAAAAAAACCATAAAGACATAGAAAAAGAAAAAAAATAAAACAAATAAAATAAAATAAAAAAAAGAAAGAAGAAGAAGAAGAAGAAGAAGAAGAAGAAGAAGATTGCTTAGTATTTCACTGTGGAAGTGTGTTTTGGACTTTCATAGTGAAACACTAAGCATTTGTAGTTTATTCTTAATTAATTAATTAATAAAGGAGAGGTCTTTCTAAAGGTTCTCTTCTTTTGTCCTAGTTGAGTTCTATGCGTCACCCCGTCTGTCTTTAGATTATCTTTTCAAAACATCTTTGCTTCTTTTGAAGGGTCTTGAAACAAAGTTAAGGTAGAGATTCCCCCCCCCTTTTTTGTTTTCTCTTTTGGTGAGTTATTTAATCCTGTTTTTTAAATCATTTTTCACTTGATTTGTTCATTTAAAAAAATTAAAATTGATTCAATACATTTTTATAATATAAATTATAAATAAAGCTAAAATAATAGGAAAATACTATTTCCTCGCACCCATGAATTACGATAGTTATCTACCTTGGTTTATTTTTTTTGTATTTTGATTTTTTTCCTATGATTATTAATTTTTTTCGAAGTTCTTATATGATATGTTTATGATGTTTTAGAGTTGATAATTTATTTCAATTTATTTTTTATATGATTATTTTAGTATAAAAAAATCTCATCATCAAGTTAATATCAGAAAGATATCTCAGCATCGCAATATGATTTATTTTTTAAAAAGTTTAGTTAAATAAAAAATTATTTTTTAAAAAAACTAGGTTAATAAGTTTTGTGGAGTCAATGACCCGATTTGCGAGTTTGGTAAAAAAACCCTGGTTATTCCAATTTGTGAGTTTAGCAGGTTATTTTTTTTTTCTAATTGAACTCAATTATATTATTGTTTATTTTTTATTATATAATTAAAAAAATAGTTTTGAAAAAAAAAACAAGTTATTAAATTTAAGAAAGTCTATGAATCTATTAACAGGTATGATGAATTTAACTTTTTTTTAATAAATTTATTTTTTTAATTTCATCATTTAATATTGAACTAATTGAGAATTGAGTTTCATAATTTGTTCCGTTTTGCTTTTTATGAGGTTATCATAATCTTAAAAAAAATCTCAATATTGGTTTAACGCTCAATTTTGTGATCATCTAGTTTTGTTATGATATAGTTAAAAAAACAATAGTTTAGAACAAAATAAGTTATTAATCCCAATGAAGTCCATTACTTGATTTGCAGGTTTGACATGTTGACCAGATTATTCATTTCACGGGTTTAGTGAGTTTACCCATCATACATGATTTGTTTTTTTTTTAGTTTCTGTTCCTTTAATTTTTCTAATTACTTTTTTAATTTCACTCTTATTCAATTTCAAATTGGTTGAGAAATAAAATTCATGGTTTATTTTTTTTCTATAGAATTATCACCATTGCAAATAAATATTTTTTTTAGATTTGATACTTGATTTCGAAAACATCTAATGTTATCATAAAATTAAACAAAACTAATTTATAAAAACAACAAAGTTAGTAAACCCATTAAAATCCATAATTCAGGTTGCATGGTGACCAAGATCGATCCAATCTAACATCGTCTTAATATAAAAAAACATTATCTTAATGTTTTTTAAAAAGCTATATGATATTTTTATTGATTGTCCAAGTTGTTTTTAGATACATTAAATTGAATAATTCATTTGGATTAACTTTCATGTGGTTTAATTTAAAACTCAAGTTTGACAAGGAGTCGAGGTAACAGGTTTCAAGACCAAACTGCTTGATTAAATTTAATGATATTGCAAAAAAAAAATTCTATTAATATTTATTTTAAGTTTAAAAGAAAAATAATTTGATCCTATATTGAATTTGAATTAGATGTAAATTAGGTTCTGGATCAATTCATAGTGTTGTTACAAGTGAATATAACTCCCTTTTGTTTTAGATCTTCCAAAATCATTCCCACAGAAAACTCAAATCCATTTTTTTTTCTTATCATTCGATAAAAAGATTTGTTCTCTTCAAAAAAGAAAAAAAACAAATAAAAATTTCTTTTTCGATTCATCATTAAAGTCGAATAGAGTGAATAAATTTGTCAAAACTTCTTTTACTTCTATTATGATCACGCAATTGATAAAATAAATTAAAAAAATAATTTTTTATTCAAGAAAAATATCTTATTGGAAATGTTTATATTTTATAATTTTAATATAGTAATATTAAAAATAAAAAAATATTTTAATAAATTTTCAATTAAAAATATTAAAAAAACCCGCATCGGGTACGCTATCAAACACATAAATTTATTAATATCAAAACCAAACAGAAGACAGCACTAACTAATAGTTAAATCCCAAAAAAACAAAGAAAAAGAATCCTCTCTTTACCTCATTTATTTATATTGAGTGAAGAAACCTTCCTTTTTTTTTTAGCTCAAGACCTCTCTTCCTCGTTTGTTTTGATTTCTAAAATACTGACTTTGATTCCATTTCTTGTCGTTTTTAGTAGTTATGGCAGATTGGTGTGGTGTCTTGGGTAAGGGAAGTATTACTGTTGGTGGCTATGGAAGGAGATCAATGAGAGATGAAGATTTTGAAGAAGAAGATGTTTGGTCAGTCGTGAAGGAGATGGGAGATTCAAGTTCTAACTCCAAGTACCCTTTTTCAGGTCCTTCCTTTTCTTCTGCATGGCATCTACCTAGTACGGCTCCAAGAATGATCCCAGCAACAAAGACAACAACTACAAACCATGGAGGCAAAGCAGCTCAACAGCAGTCATCAGCTCCTGTGAACATCCCTGATTGGTCAAAAATTTATGGGAAAGATTCAAGGGATATTATGGCTTCATGGGTTGATGACCATAATGGTATTGCTTATGGTGATGGAGATGATCATGTCAATGATGATGTTGATGATTGTGATGAAGATGGTGATGATGGCATAGTGCCTCCACACGAGTGGTTAGCTAGGAAGCTTGCAAGGAGTCAAATCTCTTCGTTCTCTGTGTGTGAAGGGATTGGAAGGACACTCAAAGGGAGAGATCTTAGCAAAGTAAGAAATGCTATTTTGACAAAAACTGGTTTTCTAGAGTAAAAAAGTGTTCTTAAAACCACTCTTCAAAACCAAGTTTACTGTCGTCTCCTCCCTCTAATCATCATAATAATCTAGTTCATCACCACCATCAAAAAATCATCATCATCATCATCATCATCAATTTTGTCATCTTGTAAAATAGGGTCCCATGATCCCATGAAGTACTCTTTCTTTAGCTGCTGCTTATATTAACTATCAAATCCAATATGGTGTATGTTATGTACCAGCGAGGGAGTAGAAAGTAGAAGTCAGAGCTGCCCTTTTTGTTGTGTGGTCTCTAGGAAGAGAGGAAAATTGAAAAGTAAAAAAAAAAACCTTTGGCAGCCTCTAAGATTTTGCCTGGTAACTTGGTAGAATTTTGTGTTTTGAGTAATGCAGTGAGATTTGAAAGAGGATTAGTTTAATCTTCTTACCTCTTTGCTTTTGGCTGCTAATGCTTTACACCTGTTTCATGCCTTCCCTTATTACTTAAAATCTTGCTCTTGTTTCCTTTATGACTTTGATTTGGTCATTTACTTACAAGAAGATTTATATATTGGTTTGTGCTGTTAGCTGGACAGATGGGGCCTGCATGCAAGTGCAAGTGCTTGAACTATCTTTTCTCCTTTGTATTGGTTGATAAAATCTTTTAGCATTCTATCCCAGACTCCGTTCCATATATTGTGACTCCGTTTGGGAATGTGCAGCCGAAACGAGGGCGCAGCTGCGGTTGCCCCCGCGCCACTTTCCCAAACGGGCACACACGTCTTGATCATTTCTATGATCGAAAAGAGTTCAAGATAGAAAAGGGATTGCCTTTTCATCGTGTAACTTCACTGTCAAGTATTTCTAAAATCCATTCCAATCGGATCAAGGGGCCACCAGCATAAAGTTCAAGAAAATAATCGTATTCTTGCATGCTAACAATGGTATCAGAATCTGGAACAAGATGTCAATGACATTTACAATTCATAGATCCCCACATCTCCACCAGAATACAGAAGCCTTTAACCCCTTTTTCCGACAGGAATATCTATTATTTTCTTAACAAAATTCTCCATTCCCTTCACTTACCACCTCTACCATTGATCACATGCTGAGCACCTTCCAATACTTTCAGGGACCACTTCAAAAAAAAAAAAAAAAAAAACTTTCTGCCATTGCCTTGAATCCACACAAAAGTGTTCCTGATTATAAATAATACAAGTGGTTCTTGAGTGTTGATTAATTCACTAGAACTCTTGTCTCAATATTGCTTCGTGATCTTAAGTTCTATCTCCAATATCGTTTCCCTTTTATGATATTGCTATCTTCTTTACACATTGGCAAACTAAAGGTGTAACACCTATACGCTAACGTTGGAAAAGTGCTTCATCATCTGTCATCTCAGTTCATAAAAAAAACACTAAACTTAAACCTTCGTTCGAATGGATATTCCGTTGCACAAAAGTACAAAATCCTAACTTGTTGCCCCTAGATTTTATCTTTCCATTGATGCTTTGTTAAAGGGTGGAAGGTGCTAGTTTGTGCTTGTATTACTTCATTCACCATTAAAATTCTCCTCTCTTCTTTGATTTCTTAAATTCGTATACTGAGAACATTACGATCAAGAAGATTTATTCTATTAAAAGATTTCGAACGATGTAAAAGAAATTGTAAATCTAAGATCGTTCGAATAGAGGGATTTAGTCTAAATTAACATGCGAGTTAATTCAAGAATATCATTCTTGTTAAACCGGGAAATAAAGTTATTATTAAAGCCATGATATGTGTTTCTTCTTACAGCTAAAACATGAACTATTAGAGACAAAAACAGCCCATGTTACATCATTTGTCATGCTTGTGTCGTCTGTGTTACTCCTAGTTCAACTGCTATGAAAAAAAGAAGAAGAAAACAACAGTCAAAATGGTAGCTTTTTTAATGCTCTAGAGATGAGAAGAGGTGTAGCCCACAACTAATTTTGCCAAAATATTTGCAATAAGCCCAGTTTGTTTCCAGAACCGAGACAGCGATATTAGAATTTTTTTTCAAATTTAATTTTAATTTTAATCTTCTATACTCGGATCAACCTTCTTCTTTTTTTTTGTTATGTTATTAATGTGTTTGTTGACTTTTTTTATATAAAATTATAAGCTTGTTGACTTTATTTTACTTTTGTTTCACGCAAATAATAGACGGCCTAGATTATAGAAGGTTTAGTGCTTCTCTTCTTTTTTATATTTCAAAAAGCAGTCCCCATAGATTTAATACATTTCCACTTCAGCCCATGTAAGATCAATTTTTTTTATGTTAGCCACGCATATAGTTTCAGAGAGGTTTTAAAAACTCTAAATATCTAAAAAATATGGGTTCGCTTTCAACTTTTATGGGTAATGGTTAAAGAAGTTTGTTCATTTCCTCGATCTTCTGTGTTCAAATCGGGGTTTAACACCAAGAAAAATTTATTTTCTTGAATATACCAACAAAACACGTCTTTAAGATGTTTTGAAAATATAAAAAATATATATACATTAGAGAATTTGAAAACTATAAGATTAATATTGATAAATTATAACCTTGAAGGACTGAAATGGAACATTTCTTAAATTATAGAGATTAAAACATAATTCTCTATTTGCAAATTGGGATAATTACACTAGAAGTATACTAACTTTCTAACTTTTCTCAATGGAGTTCATGAACTTTAATCTTTTTATTTTAATACACCGGTTTTTTTATTGATTGTGTCAATCAATTACTTCCATCAAATTTTAATTTCTAAGTTTTTTTTTAGTAAGAGTACTGCTCAAAATAATATTATATTTAATAAATGAAAAAGTTTTAAATTAAAATAAATCCTTTTAAAAAACTAATAATAAGTCGCAAGCTATCTGCATTCTACATGGAACCTAGAAATTATTTAAAGATTAATTAAAATAAATAGATAAATTATAAATAACCATTAAAATATTTATTATAGATATTATGTGATTGAAAAATAAAAAAATTATTGATTTTTTAAGGAGTACTAAAATCAGTGTACCAAAAAAACATTAAACCCCATGTACTTGATTGAAAAAAACTAAAATTTGGTATACCAGTATTGTAATTTTTATTTAGTAATTGATTAACAAAAGATGTACACAAATGCTTAATTGAAAGTTTTTTTAAAAAAATTAATATACTTAAATGAAAAAAAAATTATATACTCAGATTTAGATAAAGTGAAAATTACCTTTCCAATTTGATATCTTTCAAATCTATCTGGGTTCACTTAAATGAATCTTAAACTGTCAAGACCAAGAACTAGCATCAAAGCTCTAAGCACTAACCCTATGAATTGACTAAGAAAGAAAGCACTAATCCTATGAAAGTGAAACTGTTACTGTTATTAGTGTAGACTAGAAACATTAATATTGTTGTTCCAAAAAGTAAAAGACAACATTTTAATTGTAGTCTTGAAACATATAACATCAAAAGTACATTAATGGTGACAAACAGAAACATACTGTAAAGAGAACGGTTAAGTAATTTTTGAGACTATATATATTAATAAGAGTGGTAGTTGGTAACCGGGACTTTTCACTGAGCACCTCTCTCCCTCTCCCTCTCTGTTCCCTTCTGTGGAGGGAGAGAAGTGTGTAGACTGTGTCATTGCATAAACATAAACACATGTACAACACCACTTTGATTTGTTTTTTTTAACCAAAACAGATTCTGAGTTGTGTCTAAATTGTTTTTAGAATTATACTTCTGATAAAGTTTGAGTCTTTTTGTTTTTTTGTTGTTGAGTGTAGGTTAAATAGTAAAACAAAAATGTCAGTGAAGGGTAGAGTAGGAGTTGGAGGAGGAGAGATGGGTTCAAGGAATGCAGTGGTGTCAAGGAATCTGGCTCTTTTGCTTTGTTTTGGCAGCTTCTCTGCTGGGATATTATTCACTAACAGGCAAGTTTTGATTAATGCGTTCCTATTGCTTTGATTGTAGGATGCATTTTTACTCTACTGGGTATCAATTAATTTTGAGAAATATGTGATTTATGATAGAGATATTGAAAAGGGTCATTTGGATTGGTGTGTGCTGTTGAAGTAAGCCTCTTTGACTGATTTCTTGGACTTTTAATTTGAAGTGTTGCCATTGATTCTTGAAGCTAAATGTCGTAAGACAAGAAGAACTTGAATGTTTTAGGAAAAAATTGTGTTGCGCTTCACTCTTCTGTTCTTGATTTTTGGATATTGTGGAATCAAATGACTGCCATGTTGATCTTTTTTTTTTTTTGAATTTTTTGTTTTCTTTTGGCAAATATGTCTCCACCGACACTATATTAACCTTGGAAACAGAAGCTGTAAACGTGTGCTGTCGTTTCTTTTTTATTTCCTTCGCTTAAATTTGTGTCTGATGTTGCAGCCTACAACTTGTAGGGCTGGATTAAATTGCAGAGTGTTATTCTATGCTGTTTTGGGCCACATTTTTTATAATTCTATATTACACAAGTTTTGGTGCCAATTGCTAGCAAGCTTCGTTTGATAAATTTTGGCAGTCATTTGAAGTTATAATTGTTTTTTGTCAGTGGATTTGGGCTACTTTAATTTACAAGTCAAGGTGATTTGCTTTGTCATAGATATTAATCAAGAAATCTTGCACCAGGATTTGGACAGAGCCTGAAAGAACAAATTTAGAATCCAAGAATTGTAATCAGAAGCTTGTAAGTGCATATCAGGCTTTTATTTAAAAACATATGGACAATCTTAATGTTGTGTTGCGCTATGTGGCATTGAGGTAATTCAGAATGAAGTATGGCTAGTTGGTGTTCAAGCATTATTTTAATATATTTTCAATTGAAAAACACACTTCACTACAATGCTAAAAATTCTCTGACACATCAGTTATGACATTTCAGTGGTTGATCGATAATTTATGGGAATAAGAATTTTTTATTGTTTAATTTAGCTATGGATTATCGTATCTTAAAAGCAGTTTTCTTCAAATATATATAACTTGTGATTTATAAATGCAAACCGGATGGAAGAATTTATTGCTGAATGTTAGTGTCGCTGTCCATGGACTTTCTTTTATACAATTGTCATATTTGTCAAGGAAAGGTTAGAATTTGCAATGTACTTGTTTCTTTAAGTCATTTGTTCTGCATTGTTGGCTTTATATGATCAGATTTCAGCTGTGCTTTTCAATTATGCTATCGCAATTGACTTTCTAGTTATAGTATTTTCTTCAATCTTTTGCCACTATCAGAAGGTTGAAAATCATACATCCATTAACAGTCTAGGGCAAATTTCAAATACTCAGTATGATATCAGGTAAGCTCTGCTGTACATTATGCTGAGTTTCACAGATACGATGGTGTTACCCTTTCATTGACCTAAATGCAAATCCTGTTGCCGTATTATTCTGAATGCAGGGCCCTAGATAGTAAAATTTCAAATATAGAGATGAAACTAGCAGCTGCTAAGGCAGAGCAGCAATCTTTGTTAAGTGGCGATACTGCATCAGGAAACTCGAAAAGAAAATACTTTATGGTAATTGGAATCAATACAGCTTTTAGCAGTCGGAAACGGAGGGATTCTGTTCGTACAACTTGGATGCCACAAGGTGAATTGGTCGGGACCAAATTTGTTTTTGACTTGTTCTTTTTAAAGTTATATGCTACTACAGTTGCCAGTTAGAGAATGACTAACGAGTTCAGGTTTTGAATCCTTAAATAGGTGAGGCAAGAAAGAAATTGGAGAAGGAGAAGGGTATAGTCATACGCTTTGTTATAGGTCACAGGTGAGATTTTACGCCTATCTTGTAGCTAGTGTTGTTTGCGGTGTGCTTGATTTTCTTATAAAGTGTAGCACTTGCCATCTTTCTTCTACTGGACTGTATGTGTAGTTTGTGGCTCTAGCACTGAAAGGTTGTACAAATTTGATTATATCATTGTGAAAAGATTTCAAAACTGATGCAATAATGAAAGCAGGACTTTGTTTTAAAAGCAAGAAATCTAGAGAGATATGAAAAACTTGTAGATAAAACAATCGCAATGTCATGTGAATTTAGGTAAAAAGATTTCAAAACTGATGCAATAGGTATAGAATCAAGTGCTCTGTGAAATAAACCGAGATAGAAACGATGGACAAGTGGTAATAAACCGAGGAAGAAAGGATGGAAATGGACTTGTATACCTCCTTTATTGCTATGTTCACTGTTCATGCTAGATGTTGGTACGCTATATAGTTGTGGAGTATGAATTTAAAGAGGAGATTTTCTTAAATGGCTTTTTCCACAGTTCAACTGCTGGTGGCATTCTTGACAAAGCTATTGAAGCAGAGGAAATGGTGCACGGAGATTTTTTGAGACTGGTGATTTTATTCATTACTTAGCTGTTACATTCATCTTTTGCACTCCAGATGGTTGAAAGTGGGTCTAATGAAATGTCAAATAGGTATATGCTTCTTATTTTTCATAATGTCTAAACAGGAACATGTTGAGGGATACCTGGAACTATCAGCCAAGACAAAGACTTACTTTAGCACCGCTGTTGGTTTGTGGGATGCGGACTTTTATATCAAAGTTGACGATGATGTTCATGTGAATTTAGGTAAAAAGAATTTTGATCCTTTCTTGCATGTTTAATTTGTAGATCTTGTAGGCAATATGCCCTCTCTCTCTCACACACACGCGCGCGCACCAATATGTAGAATTGGAGAAAATGACATGCATTTTTAGAGATGAGTGCCTGTAAATTTTCCAAGTGCATGTTTATCTTGTTTCTCCCATCTCATTGAGCTCATTTGCTGTCAAATTAATATAGCAACATTGGGCACAATCTTAGCTGGACACCGAAAGAAACATCGGGTTTATGTCGGTTGTATGAAGTCTGGTCCTGTACTTTCTAAAAGGTATGCTTAATGGTCTGAGCTGTTTAAATTAGCTCAACATTGGTAAGGTATGGTTTCTTACATATCCATGAAACAGGGGAGTGAAATATTACGAACCAGAGTATTGGAAATTCGGAGAAGCTGGAAACAAATATTTCCGACATGCTACTGGACAACTTTATGCTATATCAAAGGATTTGGCTACCTATATATCTGAAAACCAGTAAGTCTCCCTCCAGTCATACAAGTTATTTGGCTTACAGAAAAACTTAAAGTCACTTATGAGTAATGATTGGATGAGCTGAAATTGATTGCTAATCCAGTTTGATACCAAGAATCTGGAAAAGGGGGTTCTAATTCTGGCTCCATGTATTTGATTCCTAAGCATTACAGATTGTGAACTTGTTTTGCTAAATATGCACTACAATTTTCTTTTAATCTTATCTTCAGGCACATATTGCATAAATATGTCAATGAAGATGTTTCTCTGGGATCTTGGTTTATCGGTTTAGATGTGGAGCACGTTGACGATAAGAGAATCTGTTGTGGTACTCCACCAGGTAAATTTGACACTGCTAGCGGTACATGTTTATATACTATTCATTTAGTTTTCACATGGGAAATCTATTCTGGTCGGTAGGCGAAAAGAAGAAAGCAACACCTGAATACCTGTAAAATTTCCCTGCCTCTGAGGACAGATGCTCATTCTGTAAAACTCAGCAGATCCAAATAGACATTTTGCTTCTTTGAACTTATTATAGTGTTAATTTTAAAGGTTTTTCTTGCTATCTGTAAGCTCTTGTAAACAGACATATTCAGAATTATTACTAGTTTCCATTCATCCTTTTACCGAACTGCATATAGTGATTAATTTAAAGAGTGAGAATATAGCATAAATATAAATACTTCTTACAGAGATAATGATGTGATTCGTTACCGCAGATTGTGAGTGGAAGGCTCAGCTTGGCAGTGTCTGTGCTGCTTCATTTGATTGGAAATGTAGCGGGATTTGCAGGTCCGTTGAGAGAATGGTGGAAGTTCACAGGACATGTGGTGAAGATGTAAATGCTCTAGAGCATGCAAGCTTCTGAGAGATCAGATACCATCCCTCCAAACTCAGAAAGGGCAACTTGGGGAAGTAGGTTGTAGAGCTATGTGTAATATACTAATAGAAATTATAGAGTTACAGTCAAAGGGAATAGAGATCCTTGCTGCTTCAAGGGCCCTTGTCCATAGGAGGCCAGCCCTAGATGGTGGTAAGACAGTAAAAGGAGAGGCTGTAACAAGCTAGCTTTCATTCTTTGAATGGTTGGAGGATTGTTTAGTTGGTTCTCTGCCATGACTGCTAATAGCAAACAGTAAGTTAGAATAATCTTTATGATGGACAGCTTTTGCTTTATGGATCAATACAAAATACAACAGAGTAAAAAATCCTTGTTGAGTTTTTCCTTCAGATTGCTAATGGTTTTGCACTTTTTAATGCTTCTTTTCATTTCATGCTTAAGCTCCATTCTGTAGAACATAAAGGATCTGAGAGAGATCATAATATCTTTACAGTGCAGCTGGCCTCTTGCAATGACAACGAGATAGCGTCCAGGTGGAATGATGAGATCCAGCTTTGAAACCATTAGGCATCTACAGCAGCAAGTCAGCAACCCTTGTCTGTTGGATAACCTAACAACACCAGGATGGAGAAAGCAAATTCCATCGCTACCCCACAATGACCTAGAATAACAGATGGATGCCCCCATTGTCTTCCCTTTGCATTATTTCCATCTTCCTTTTGACCTACGCTAAGAATCTCAGTTGTCCGTGACAATGAAGGGTCGATGACCTTAAATTTAAAGAAGACAGTGATAGAGAAAGTGATGAAAAATCTGATGGATCATATTGACTCAAGAAAATGAAAGTAAAACTCCAAGGACATTAACCCCATTGTCGACAATGAGAAACTAGGGAGTAGAAGCGTCAAATCAAATAAGACCTGCATTGAATGAGCCATAATGCCAAGTCTCAGAAGAAATTATTCCGACTACCGTTCAAGGGTTCATGTTGTCCACTCAATTGGTGTGCGTTATACCCGTTGTTGTTAAACCTTTACCCATCCAAGAAATTTGAGACTTGAAACATGACCGGGATTAAATTTCTAGATAAATCAGATAAAATATTGGTGATATAGTTAACTTGGTGAGATTAAAAACAAGAAATTTTTATTTATAAAGAACGAAACAATACTTTAATAAAAATAATTGATCACTTATGGGCTAACCCAATCATTTAATGATTTAGATTTTTTTTCAAATAAGTTTTAGAATTGATTCTAACAACTGGATCAACATGTGAATCACTGAATCAACATTAAAGAAAATAATTAAAAAAAAA
>Ga0325402_1002995_pt1 | contig 15056 bp, 9 predicted proteins | sample PopdelMetagenome_22_FD_207212 | JGI IMG/M metagenome (GOLD analysis project Ga0325402, IMG submission 207212) | Populus deltoides microbial communities from Bellville, Georgia, United States - Xylem-PdKOR-R3 | ecosystem: Host-associated > Plants > Phyllosphere > Stem > Wood/Secondary xylem... | reverse complement strand
ATAAAAAAAATTAATAAAAAAAAAAAAAAAAAAAAAAAAAAAAAAACACGACCCTCTTTCCAGGAACGTTCTTCGATTGAAAATTTTTGCAGCAAACAAACAAGTCTGGATCATTTTGGAGAACAGGAGAGGAGCATTCTTCTCCAATAATTATCGACACGCCACCCATAATATCGTACGTTCTAGCACTGTTACTAGTGATCCGTGATTAATAGAATCTCTTGGGACTGAGATTCTTTCATTTTCCTCGGATTGACTTTTTTTTTTTTAAAAAAAAATCTTTGCTTCTATTTGTTAAACTTGTACTATTAAATTCAAAATAAATTAACATAATGTTAGCACATGCTAAAAACGATGAAATAATAACAATTTACTATTTTTTTTTCCTCCTCCGATTTGCATGCCTAAATCAAAAGAGAGTAAATTATTATGGCATCCATATGTTTTTAATAAAATAATTAGCTAATCCCTTCCATTTTAAAAACAAGCTTAATGTTGTAGTCCGATGTGTTTATATTTTATTTAATCATGTTGTTATTTTTTTATAATAGTTAATTTTCTAATTAAAATATTATTTATTTGTGATCAAATCTTATAACATCATTATGAATTTATTTTTTTAAATAGTCAATGAACATATTTGAAACCAGATTAAAGTGAGGTCTATTTTTTTAAATAGGTATCATTACTGCACTATCTAAACTAACAATCATAAAAATAGGAAATAACAATAAAAATTGAAATGAAATCTGCGTAAAATCTGCAAGCAGGAGCATAATGCATTGCTGGCCAAACTCCCATCTTTAAGCTCCTACTTTTCAGCCACACCTTTGATACACTTGCCCTTTGGCAAACTTCTTGTCCACGTGGTTGCTCATAACATCACCGCCCCTGTTAATACGACACTTGTCCTCAAGTGCAAAAGAAGGAAAGTGGTTGCGAAGAGAGTGAACATCCTTTCAAGAAGAGTCTGCGGGAGATAACCTGTCCCAATGTACTAAAACCTGGTGCTGATTATTAACTGAACGAGAATCAAGAATTGCTTTCGGTAGAGGGTGAATTTCGCCTTGGGTAAGAATAGGTAAAGTGAGTTCAATGAGAATTGAACTGCCATAGAAAGGTTTAAAGTAGGAAAAAAGAAAAACAAGGTGTAGCTTGGAGGAGGAGGGAATGTCTAACTTGTAAGCCACAGAACCCGCTTTGGCTAAAATAGGAAAGGGGCCATAATAACAAGGTGGGAGTTTAGTGTAACCCGCTTTGGCTAAAATAGGAAAGGGGCCATAATAACGAGGTGGGAGTTTAGTGTACCTGTTGGAAGAGAGACTAAATTGGCAGTGAGGCTGAGGTTTAAGTAGAACTCGATCGCCTAGATGGTATTGAACATGACAGTGTTTAGCATCATACCTTGCCTTCATGGAATTTTGAGCTTGAAGTAATCGGTTGTGAAGGTCTTAGATCACCACATCACTTCGAAGAAAGTAGCTTTAAGGGAAGAGTGGTAGCTAGTGTTGTAACAGTACTCCACCCAAGACAACCATTGAAACTAATGGCGAGGACTGTCAATTGTAAAGCAACGCAGATACATCTCAATAATGCGATAAACAACCTCTGTTTGCCTGTCACTTTGTGGGTGATAAGCAGAGCTGAAAGCCAATTTAGTTCCATTCAACCATAACAATTCAGTCCAAAACAAACTCGTGAATGTTACATCACGATCACTCACAATAGTCTTAGGCAAGCTATAAATTTTGAAAATATTATCAAAGAATAAGTGGGCCTACACTCACATCATTATATGGATGAGCAAGGGGAATATGATGTATATACTTTGAAAAACAATCTACCACAATAAGTAAAACAAACTTCTTTTGAGAGGTAGACAGTCCCTCAATGAAATCTACAGAGATAGTCGACCATATCTAAAGCAGAACTGGCAAAGGTTGGAAAAGCCATGCAGGATGCAAGTGTTCAGTCTTGTGTTCTTGGCAGGCAAGACATTGCCGCATAAAAAATTGGATAGAAGTCTTCATTCCTTGCCAATAGAAATCCTGGGCGACGCGATGAAGTGTTTTATGATATCCCTTTTTTCTATTATTATGGACAACCGAGATAATGGATGGAATAAGAGGAGAATTGCGTAGCAAATAAACTCATTGCTTAAAGAAAAGCAAGCCATCCCTATACTCCTAGGGCCTCATAGCTTTGCCTTGCTGTATATTTTGCTTCAACAGTTGCAATTGGTTTGAATTTTGAATCTTGATGCGAATGAATAAAAAAGAGGTAAGTGGGGGCATTGAGAGTGAAGCAAGACCAGGTTAGTCCTCTAAGCGGCGGGATAAAGCATCTGCCATTTTATTTTGTTTGCCCGCGCAATATTCCACTGCAAAATCAAAACCCATGAGTTTATTTAGCCACTGTTGTTATGGTGAAATGATGATGTATTGTTCCAGTAAAAACTTGAGGTTGTAATGGTCTGTCCAGATAAGGAAATAGCGCCCTCATAAATATGCTCGCCAATGTCTGACTGCTTTGTCTAAGGCAATAAGCTCCTTTTTATAAGCTAGATGACTTTTATAACGGAATGCAAGAGGTCTGCTGAAATACGCAATTGACTGAACTTCTTGTTGTAACACTACTCAAATGCTTGAGCTGCATCCTCTGTCCATTTGCATGAATCCTTATGTAACATAGCTATAAGAGGACTTGCAATTATGCCATAATTTTGGACAAATTTCTGGTTATAGCTGGTAAGGCCCAAGAAACCATGTAATCCTTTAACAATGCTTGGTTTTGACTAATCAATCATGGCTATAATTTTGCTTTTGTATACTATAACCCCTTCTCTTGATTTAATATATCCGATGTTGGAGACTTGGAGTTGAGCAATAAAACACTTGGATCTCTTGAGAAATAATTGATTAGTAGTAAGGATACCGAAGACAAATCGCAAGTGCGCTGGATGATTTGCCTAGGAGTGACTATAGATAAGAATATCATAAAAAAATAAGAATGAGTTTCCATAGGTATGATTGAAATACCTCATTCATCAAAGCTTGGAAAATTCTAGGTGCATTGGTGAGACCGAAAGGCATAACCACGAACTCGAAGTGGCCATGGTGGGTGCGAAATGCTATCTTCTCCATGTTTGTAGGGTACATTCCTCACCCCTTGATCAAACTACTTCGTGTGTATTTGATATTGTGATGTAGACTATTTTTTTTTAATGTTTTTCAATTGAAAATGCATCAAAACGATGTTGTCCTCAAAAATAAAAAATTGTGAGATTTTTTTTTCAATTTCATCATCCAACATTAGATTTACCGGTTATTAAAATTCGTAATTTGCTTTGATTTATCTTTTATGGAGTTATCTTAGTCTCCTTACCTAATTTTAACAGCTAACTCGGGTTGACATGAGTCATTGTTTTTTCCTTTATTTTATTTTCAATATAATCATTTAAAATTGGGTTGATTGAGAATTGAGTTTTATAATTTGTTTTTTATTTACTTTCTATGGAGTTATCACAATCTTATAATTCGGGTAATGAGTTAAGCTGATTGATTTTAGTTTTTTTTTTCTAGTTGATTTTTTTCCATCTTATCCTTCAATATTAGGTTGACTGAGAATTAGGTTTTATAATTTATTTTAATGTGCATTTTATAAGGTTTTCTTAGTCTCATGACCCGAGTCATGAGTTTGTTTTGTTGACTTGTGTGTTTTTTTGTGTCTTTTAAAATTGTTTTTAATATCTTATTTTTCAACATTGAATTGATTGTGAATTAAGCTCATAATTTATTTTGATGTGCCTTTTATGAGTTTATCCCGATCTCATGACCTAGGTTTAGAAGGTTAATTTAGGTCGACTCAGCTTGATTTTTCATTTTTAACCCAAGCCTTTTTAGTTGAATTTAGTTTTTAACTTTATTTTTCAATATTAAGTTGATTGAAAATTGTGTTTAATATTTTTTTTAATTTGTTTTCTATATGGTTATCAAGGTCTCATGACCTAGGTAACAGATTTGACAGGTTATTCCAAGTTGATCCGAGTCAATCTGACATGTTGTTATTTCAATATTAAAAAAAAAATATCGTCTTGAATTTTTTTAGTTAAACCATATTTTACTCCGTCATCTAAATTATCTTTAAATTTATCAAGTCAATTAGATTACACTAAATCAATCCCTATATAGCTTTTTTTTTCCTACTAAAAAATATATTAACAATGATATTATATCCATTTTTTTTTTTTTTAAATTTGCCTGAAGCATACCATGTTCAATTTTGTAGTAGTTGGCTAAACTGACTATAATACTCCATACAACACGGACCCACCTCTCTTCTAGTGGTAGGCATGACAAGCATATGACCGTGGAGGCACGTTGATTTTGAAAAGGACTATATTGGAATTATCTTTAGATGGAAAGTTTTGCAATGGTCCAAGTTTATTAGAATCCTTGGACCTCTCGAATTCCTCCAAGACTAGCCATAATAACACCCTTGTTATATACTCTTCCACCATAGCAATTCCTTCACAATAAATTGCCCACATAAATAAATTAAAAAAAAACAAATATTGGAAGGGAAAAATCTTTTAGAAACTTATTTTCTAGATGTTATATCCAATTTATCCTTACATGTTTAATTTTATTTAACCCGTCTTTAAGAAATTATGACGTCTTCAATTTTTCATTTCATTATATTTTTATTTCCAAAACTAATAAAAATATATCAAATCACATATGATCAAGTTCATACTTATGTGTTCAAAATATCAGCAAAAAACAATAGAGAAAAATAAAAAGATTTAAGATTATAATTAAGGTTCGTAAACTTAAATTAAATACACTAAGTTATTCCATATATATATATATATATATATGTATGTATATATGTTCTTTGAAGGGCTTGCATTTCTCAATTAATAAAAGAAGAATTTTTATATATAAAAAAAAAAAAAGAAGAAGAGGAAAAGATCGTCTATGAGCCTTCAAAATCCAACTTGGGCTATAATTTGTGTTAATCTAACTATATCTAAAACTAGGCCCATCTTTCGTAACATCGAAAACCAAACACGGCCGGTCCCGTTTGCTGAGATGAGCCTAGCTGGCTTGTTTTTTTTTTTTAATACACAGACAAACACTATTCATTAGGGTTGAGCCTGCGCTTTTCGCTTCGCTTCATCTTAGAGTTAGAGCTTGCTTGAATTAAGTCCATCTTAGAGCTATCATGGCCACTCAAATCAGTAAGAAACGCAAGGTAAATTCCAACAAGATTTGATTTTCTCCTCTCTAATGAAACAAAAGAAGAATCTGATGAATTCGTTTTATAGTTTGTTGCGGATGGAGTTTTCTACGCAGAACTGAACGAGGTATTGACTAGAGAATTGGCTGAGGATGGATACTCTGGTGTTGAAGTTAGGGTTACTCCCATGCGCACCGAGATCATCATCAGGGCTACTCGTACCCAAAATGTTCTTGGTAATCTTTTCCTCCTCCTCCTCCTCCTCCTCTTCTTCTTCTTTTTTATCAATCAAACGGACAATATTTTATTCAGATTCTCTGTTATGTTTGTTTAGGTGAGAAGGGAAGGAGGATCAGGGAGCTCACTTCCGTTGTCCAGAAACGTTTCAAGTTTCCCGAGAATGGTGTCGAGCTCTATGCTGAGAAAGTTAACAACAGGGGTCTCTGTGCCATTGCGCAGGCCGAGTCTCTTCGTTACAAGCTCCTTGGAGGCCTTGCTGTTCGCAGGTATCTTCACTTATCTGGTGATCTATCTACGCGTTGGTTTGCTGTCTACCTGCTTGTTTTGCTTTCTTATGAATTCTCTTGTTCTGCTCACCAAGTCATCTTTACAGCGAGTTGGGTTATTTTAAAATGTCCATCTCGTGTCTGAGGGTGACAATATATGTTAATGCCATCAATTTCTTATAATCCAAGGATTGCAACTGTTGTTCCTTGCACTGAACTTCGATGGTAGATGCCACCTTTTTATGACCAATCATTATTGAGTGAGCCTTGCAGATTAGGAAAACAATTTTCTGGCATGTGTACCCTTATAGCTACACTAGTATCGTTTATATCACGTGCAATATGATCCAGTGCATTGTTATAATGTTTTTTTCTTGAGTAATATCTTTTCTGCCTTTTCTTTTTTGTGGAAAAGAATGATTGTCGAGTTCAAGAACGTTCTTTTTCGTTGTTGATCATTACAGTTCCTAAAACAATTGTGGATTTTGACTTTATTAATGTCCTGTTGTGCATGGACAGCATGGATGTTTCATGATTAGATGCTTTTTCATTACATTAATGGAATGGACGATTGTACTCATCAGCACTGTATTATATACACATTTGGTTATCTTGTGAGCCTTAGGGTTTGTAACAATGAGGAAACAGTGCTCAGATAAATTGTATGCAAGGAATCTGTCCGGCTTCTTGCTCTGCTATTAAGGGCCTGGAGTTTAGATTTTAGAACATTTTTCTACATCCCTGTTATTTTATTCTCATTAATTGGATGTAGACATTTGTACATGAATGACCTCACACAGTGCAGCAGGATTGAAAAATCTGTTATTTTAGTTTGTTATGTTGCTTTTCTTTTGTTCACCATTCTTCGCTGCCCTTGTTGCTATTTGGCGGGTGCTGCACTGTGTGAAACTCTTCATCTCTGTAGTTGGATCTGGAATACAACTTTCTCCTGTTGTTCCCTTCAAGTGCCTTTGTGTTTGAATTTAGGGTTTTATATTTTGATGACTTCATTTGGTTATCAGATTGAGTGAGGGACATGAAAATGTTTATTAATCCCCTACTTCTCAAACACTTCTTTATGCTTTGATCTATTTAAATAAGATAAACTGAGTCTGCATGCGTGCATTTTGTTCCCTTTGGAAATTGTGTTTGTGGTCAAATTTTTGTTACTTTGACAGGGCTTGTTATGGAGTGTTGAGGTTTGTAATGGAGAGTGGGGCAAAAGGATGTGAGGTATGCTTCAAGATTTTGGTTTCTTGTTTTTTTTTTTGGCATTGTGGCAGTTATTTGAAATTTTGATTCACTTACATAACGACACAGGTTATTGTGAGTGGAAAGCTTCGGGCACAGCGTGCCAAATCCATGAAATTCAAGGATGGGTACATGATATCCTCTGGCCAACCTGTTAAAGAGTATATTGATTCAGCTGTTAGGCATGTTCTTCTTAGACAGGTCAGTTTCTTGTCTTGTGTCTTGTCTTTCTCTTGTGGACTATCATGCTCTACAATTCCAGCAACTGATGTATTTGCCCATTGTTTGCAACCTCAATGGTTGTAGTTGACCATTGTTTGCCTTCTTCTTATTGACTTTTTTTTTGTCTGATTGTGTGTGTTTTCTTTATAACCTTCTCTGGCAACAGGGTGTGCTTGGTATCAAGGTCAAGATCATGCTCGACTGGGATCCAAAGGGCAAGGTTGGGCCAATGACACCATTACCTGATCTGGTCACAATCCATCCTCCCAAGGAAGAAGAAGAGTATGTTCCACCATTGTTGACAACCAATATTGAGATCCCAGTAGCATAAAGCTTGGTTGCTTTCTAGTATCCAAGAATAGGTTTTTTGTTCCTAAATGTGGGGCGGAGGATAATAGCTCTACTTGTGTATGAAGGAAGAGTTGGTTTTTTCTTTGGTCCAGTTGACTTCTCAAATCTGTCTCAAAACGGTAGTAATCCAGGATTAGTCCTTGGCCTTTTTGTTTCTATATTGCTTTGCAATGATTTAACCAATGCCTTTATCTCAATTTTACTCCAGAATGTTCCTTTTTAATCAATGTATTTTTATTTACGTATTCTTGAAATTCATTTTGATGGAAAATTCTGCTAGGTAACAAATAGTGTTTGTGGGTTTCTTTATTTTCTGTTCATCTTTTCAAACCTTTTAAAAAGGGAGCCCCTGCAATGAAGGGATTTGTCCCAACTCCCAACAGCTGGCGAATGTTTGGGTAAGTTCGATGATCCCGTGAATGTTTTATTATTTGATGATCATATTAGAAGTTTTCAATTTGGTTTCATTTTTGATAAATAAAACCAACCAAACTCAATTTATGTATATTTAAAATCGGACCGAACTAGAACCTGATTCAAGCCAACTTGTTTTCAGTTCAGTTTGATGTTTTCGGTTCGGTTTGGTTAGTTTGGTTTTGTTACGTAAAAACCTGTAAAATCTTATAAGTTTTTTATATATATATATATATATATATAAAGTTAAATTCAAATTTTAGCCTCTAGACATGCACTGTTTTAGTATTCTTTACCATTAGTATACTCTAAGAACTATATAGAATAGAATTTTAAATACATATAGCATCATGGCTTCGATCATTCAAGGTTCTTTTTCTTGCACCTTTTGATTTGTTGGCTTGATCTTCTAATCCATTTATTTCTTTAGTCTGAACGACTTGTACAGAAGGGCTGAAGAGCTGCGTTCCTTTAGCAAGAGAGCCCGCCAGCCTAGACCTGACAAGATGAAAGAAAACCAGCCATTAGCACTGAGCACCCTTTCAGAATACTATTCACAATGCTAACAGAATTAAAATTGCGCAATCCAATTGCACAAATGATTGAAAAAAAAGCAACCCATTTTGTTAGCCAAATACCATGCAAAAGCTTTTGATATATGCTGATGCAAATCAATAGATTAGAAAACATGCAGCTATGTTCAGAGAGTTTTATAAATGATCAAGTTACATAATTATCGACAATGCTAGCTGCGGGTTCTAAACACCATGACTTGCCCTCAATATGGTGCTAAGAGCTGTTAATTTATGATTGCTAATTAGATCAGTCCTAAATCTTTTTACAAAATGTGCAGGCAGGCTGCCATCTGCTAAAAGCATCTTCATCTCATGCACATGGCAGGGAAACTGAACGTCAAAAGATTACCTACAATGGTGCTCAGACATCTGGAGCTACACAAGTCTACAATTGACAAGGCAAACATCACAACTGGACCGCTCACCCTACGGATTCACCATCCTGCTTGAGCAATTCCTGCAAAAGATCGACTCGTATAAGTACTAATTAAATACTTTAGTCAAGCATCACTGTCAAATGCATGTGCACATGGCAAATTTTAAAACAAAAATTGTCTAGTTGCTATTGTTATTTTCATCACCAGCAGACCATAAGAGCTTAAGAATGTGTTTGATAGTGGTAGTTTTTATGGTTGTGATTTAAAAAAAATTATTTTATAAAAAGTACTCGTAGTTGAGGTTGGTTTAATAAAATATATGTTTGGTTAAATTTATGATTGAAATTGAGATCGAATAAAAAATAATTTAATGTATTTGGTTAAAAATACTTTTTAAATTGACGTTATAAAATAACTAAAAATATATTATATTAGACTTTGTTTAAGAGTGCACCTAAACATGATAATGTTGTTGAATCTTAGAAGACTTACTGAAGACAAACCTTTTGCACCAAGTGAAAATCAATAAAATTTCACGTAAAATAGAATTGATTCTTAATAACAATAAAGTTTGATAAATTTTAAATTGTTTCAACAAGTAATTTTTTTTGGTTTTGTTTTAATTTATTTAAAAATATATCATGTGACTAGTATTCGTGGTAGGACCTTATTTTTATATAAATTACAAGTTTAATATATGTTTAGTATGCATGCTCTAATTTATTGCATGCTTATAAACTAAATGCATACACTCTTGTCTGATTTTATTTGTTAATTTTGGACAAGTGGAATTTTTTTCTTGATACTTCCATACTAACTAGTTATTGAACAATCATGTTTACAAAAATCCCAATTATACTAATTTCAATGAACCCTATGATTGGTTAAGTAACCTGAGTTATAATTATTATATTGTCATCGTGTTAAATAATGACATTATAACTGTCAACATAGTGACATATTATAAATATATAAAAAAAAATCAAAGAATCACATTAGGGAAAGTTCATACCTTTTCTCACAAGTTCTTTTTTTTTTTTTTTATGGATCATGTAAGCTTGGGTGGATAATTTTTAAATGTATGGGAAGAAATTTCAAAATCTAGTGGATATTGTGCTTTGTTACGACGAGGCAATCCAAGCTTAAACACATGAGAATTTATTTCAACTATATTCATTTAATCATAACCAGAGGAATTGAGTGTTTGTTTTTACATTACAACTTGTTTTTCAAAGTGTTTTTTTTTTTAAAATTGCTTGAAAAGACATAAATATGATTTTTTCGGTGCTTTTTGATGATTTTGATTTGGTAGTGTTAAAATTAAAAACTGAAAAAACATCATTTTAATGTATTTTCAAATAACAAGCATTTTTAAAAAAACACTCTACATCATAATATCAAACACATACAAAGTAGTTTGATCAAAGGATGAGAAAAAAAAAAACAAAAAACCTTATTAAACTAAGAAAACAAAAAATATTAACCAAAAAAATCAAACTAAGGAAAAAAAAATGAACGAACCAATTAGAAAACCTAAAAAATCTAGTTTGGTTCGTTTCGGTTTTAAAAGTCTGAAGCTAATTGAATTAGATGAAACCGAATTGGTTCAACCAACACTTAACCCTACTATAAAAGGCTAATAAATATATAAAAAAAACTCTAAAATTAAACTTCACAAACCCTTGGTCACCTCCTCTCTCCTAAATGTCTTTTATAGCTGTCCCCTTCATTACTTTCTTGTTCTCTGGTTCTCTCTAGATCTCCACCCAAAATCCAGCAAAACCATCACAACTAGTAGCCTATCTTTGTCATCTAAATAATCTCTCATTCTCTTTCAAGTTTCAGTAGTAACAGTCCTAATTTGTCCACCACTAAATCAAACTTATCTCTCAATTACTACTTTAGATTCATTAAAAGTAAGTGATTTTAAGTGATGGGTTGATGTTGATTTTTTAGGGTTCCAGAGGTATTGAAACATGCTTATGCTATTTGAGACATTGGTTGGCTTTGCCCTTTTTTAAGTTTTGGACAAACGAAATCTAACCAAAGTTAGGTAATCAATTTTTAACTATGTTTCTTTATTTGTTGTTTGTTTTTCAAAGCAATTAAAATTTTGTTTACATTTTTTTCTAATATATTTTTTTACACAAGTAATGTAATATTTCTAAGAGAGTGTTTGAAAAGGCAGGCCAACCCGCGTTTTCAAAAAAATTAATTAATTTTTTGCTAAAAATTAATTTTTTTGTATATTTTGGATCATTGTGATGCACTGATCTTAAAAATAATTTTTTAAAAATAAAAAAATTATTTTGATGCATTTGATTTCGGCATGAAAAACACTTTGAAAAACAACCACAACCACACTCCCAAACAGGCAAAACAAATGTTGGCCAAGCTTAATCGGGAATTTATTTCTTTTGTTGCAAGATTTGGGGAAAGAATTTTCTAGCCCAGACTTAGCATGAGAGGTTTTTTTTTTTTCTCTCATATAGTAGAGTAAAATGACATTTATATTTAGAGTGGATAGCTAGTCTGACCTTGATTAATTTTCTAATGTTGCTAAAAAATTAATTCTCCTTACCTCTAATATGCATTAATAATAAAATTATTTGATTTTTTTGACTTAATAACACATGTTTGGTTGGTGATAAACTCAAAATTAACGGACCCAAGAAACCCCCCAAAAGACCTAAGAAACTCTCCCATAAATACATAGGCCTGGGCAGTAATCGGGGCCTATGTTGGGCATGCTGCCCAGCCAAGAGAAGCAACTTCAAGCTGCTACTTGGGCCTAAGGTAGGCATATGCCCGCACTAGGCGTGTCATATCACGCCTACCCTGGGCACGCTCTCAAGCCGGGCATGCCATATCATGCCCAACTTGGGTGCTAAGCGCCAGGCTAGAACCCTTATGGGTTCGAGCATGCACCCAAGCCTAGCTACCACAAGCCCAGACAACGCGTTTAAACTTTTTTTTTGCCTTTATCAGGCTCAGTCAACTCGCTTGAATCCAATACTCTTTTAGGATTTTTTCCAGGATCTCATCCGAGTCCTTCATTAATTTTTAGGACCTCATACATGTCTCCTGGAATTTTATATTGATCCAATACGTATTATTTTAAATGGAATATAACTCAAAATACCATATTAATTTATAGAGGTGAAATTAGTCTTCAACCCCTTCTTTCTATAAAGGATCAAGATTTATGAGATATAAATATCCTATGAATCCACCAAATTCAAGGTTCACCGGCAACGACGCCAAAATTTATTGTGATGTCGCGGTCGCACAAATTAATTACCCCAGCTTAAATAAATAAGATAGTATAGAGCAAGTAAGGGGTCAATCCCACGAGGAAGGTTTAGTTTAGATTTTTATGCTATATAATATGCAACTGGGGGGTTTAAAGTTATCTATGCTATGCTATAGTAAACAGAAAGAAACAATCAATGCTAAATCAAAGAAAACCAAAATTTATCAAGAAAACAAATCTTGGTCACAAGTAAACGTCCACCTACAGAAATTAGAACTCATCATGGAGACGAAACATCAATTTATACTCTGAATATTTATATTTTTTACGTTGATTAGTTAACATATTTGTTATATAACTAATCCTAACCATCAAACAATCATAATATCCGTATTAGTAATTTAATTCAATGGCAACCTTAAGAATTGATAAATTGATTAATCTAGACAACATAACTATCCGCAGTTCATGTTTGATTTATTTAAATGTTCTCCCTAAGATTAATAATGTAGATTCACCACAATTATTAAACTCGGTTGCTTCACAAGTTTATATACAACAACTCCAGTTTTGATAGCAAACTTAGCAATAAATTGTTCACAATAATAACTTAGAGTCCGCTCTAGCAATTAAAATAATCAATCATAGAAAATAAATATAGAAGAACAAATATATTCATTCATCATATAAACTGAGAAGAAAAGGTAAAATAAATCTCACAGTTCTTGAAATCCGAAGGTTTCTATGTCCTTATTACCAAGAAAAAGAGTTTAGTCTTGCATGTCTATTGAACAACTAATAAAAAAGAAAGAAGAATGCATGATTTCGGGTTTTTAAGAGGAAGATGCGTTTTCTCTCTCTTGGTTGACCGCCCCCTTTTCTTTTCTCTCTTTCTTTTTATATCCTAGGAAACCCTAATTCTTTTTCGCAAAAATAGTCATTTCCTAAATAGACACTTTACATTTAAGTAGTTCAATAACCATTTTCCTAAAAAATTAGAAATAGCCTTGCATAAAATCTTCAAGTTTTGACTTTTGACTTTTGACTTAAAGGGGCAAAATTTCTGAAATAAGGACTTGGATGTCGGTTTCGATGCCTTGGGACGTAATTTGGACTTATTTTTTCACAAAACCTGCTTGCTGGTAAAATTCATATGTTATCTTAGAAAAATCATATCTCTCTCATATGAGCTCGTTTTTAGCTGAAATTTGGTAGGTTGATAGCTCTTCGAGTCAGGAATCTAAAAAAATTGAGTTTGCATCAAATAGACTTATATAGCTCAAGATATTCAAATTGGAATAATACGAGATTTGACTTTGAGGGCTGCAATATCCATGCTCTTTAATGTTTTATTTTTCTTGCCATATATGTATAGAAAGGTATGGATGTAGATGTTAGCTTTCTAATTCCACTAGAATCACTTTGTTTCGACTTTTAGAGCTCAAGCTCTATACAAAACATTGATCGGTGGTCAAATCTGTTAATTATCTTCAATTTACTTCTTTTTGAATCTTACATCCAAAAGTGCCTTCAAAATATAAAACAAAGAATATTAAGACATTTTATATATAAAACATAGGCAAAATACTAGATAAATGTGGGTAAAACTATCAAATAATATGATTGCATCATTTAGTAACACTAGAGTTAGAAATATCAACCTTGTTATTTACTGATGTTAGAGTCATAAATATCAATCCACCAATTTACTGACATTAGAGTCGAAAATATCATTTTCAATATTTAGTGATGTTAGAGTCAGGAATCTTAACCCGATATTTACTAACATCAGATTTAGAATACTATAGGCAAAACATGATAGCATAACACAACAAACCATTAGTAAGTTAAGATAAAATCAACAATGCAGCTTACCTTAAGTAGGATGTTTTAAGGGTGATAATATCTTCTCTTTAGTGTAATCAGTCTTGTACCATATAATCTCTAAAGACTAGTTAGGGTTTCTTATGACCATAATACTAGGTGAAGACTTCATAAATAAGACCTTTCTTCTATAAGAACAAGATGTCAAATATCTATTTTCCCTCCTCTAATTCTTAAAGGTCATCATAATGTTGGGTGTGACAAAATAACGAATCCACTAGGAACTTTTAGACTAAGCTTTTCTATTACTATCTTATTTGTTGTGTTGTTTGTTTATTTTTTTACTTTTATTGTTTTAACATGCATTCATGTTTATATGACCATGCATCACTTTTAAGAGCACACACCCTAAACTTTAGGATAAGTGGGGAAGTAACGGTACCCCAATGACTTTAGCTTGAACAAGACTTGTTAAATCATTCAACTCTTGCTTGATTATTTACTTGTAAGTGGTTGGTATGCCGATATGATATTATTCAGGGCCTTTATCTTCACACTCCTTTTAAGCCTTACATTGACCTTTTAAGGACAATCACTAAGCATGCGAGAGACTTTTTAAGACTAGATATTAATCTACCCTTTGATGCACTTAATGACTAGAACTTATTTATTAGGTTGTACCAAGTATAATCTCACTATGACAAGCCCAACATATGACATCTTGGATTTTAAGACAATCGAGTGACAAATGGGAATTGAAAGTCCAAGAGCTATCACAAGCTTGAACTTAAGCAAGAGTGGACAAGGATCCCCTCGTTGACATGATAATGACATCAGGTTTCTAAAAACCATGAATAACGAACGTTGTCACCTTGTGAAGGGTGAGTCCACATTTAAAATGTATTTTTCTTGTTAATAGCATCATCACTTTTGCATTTTATATTTACTTTGTATAATTACATGATTTTCATTGAGTAAGTTGATATATAAGCCCCCAATTAAATTGCACTTATAACACTTGTTTGAGAAAAAAACAAATGAA
>Ga0325402_1002993_pt1 | contig 15058 bp, 10 predicted proteins | sample PopdelMetagenome_22_FD_207212 | JGI IMG/M metagenome (GOLD analysis project Ga0325402, IMG submission 207212) | Populus deltoides microbial communities from Bellville, Georgia, United States - Xylem-PdKOR-R3 | ecosystem: Host-associated > Plants > Phyllosphere > Stem > Wood/Secondary xylem... | reverse complement strand
CTAAATCAATCTGCTGAACTCCAATTAGAACAGTTTTATTTAGTCAATCAAGTCCCAAAAGGTTTTGAGATTTCTCAATTGGGACTTTCTTTCCATTTTCTGTCAATTTTTCTTTAAAAATACTCCCTTTTTGGGCATATAATTGGACAGAAAATTCTAAGGAGGTTTGCAAAAAGGACCAAAATGAGAAATGTTTGAGAGATTTGAGTCCTAATTGATAAAGTGCATTGTTCTTGGACTCACTTGAGAATCGACATATAAATTGGGGTCTCCCCGATTGTTTTCCTCCTCCACTAGCCACTGAAGAAAAGTGGGATATCCAAAGGACGACTAGTCGTTCGTTTTGGTCGGGAAGACACGACGCCGTTTAAGGCACCCATCAATTTGAAAACCAGCGTTTCGTCCCCAGGGGAGGGAAAGGAAGACATCAAAATTCAAAACAATACCGTCACCTTACTCCAGTCTCCTCCGTTCCCCAGTTCCCTTTTCACTCTATTAATTCAAAAGGAAAAAAAAATGTCAAAAGAAAACAGTTACTCGTTAGCAAAAATCATAACGGAAGAGCAAAGAGCTCGAATTTCTCACAATTTCAAAGCCGCAAAAGCACTCCTCGCTCGCAAACGCCCTCTCGACTCCATCGCCGCCGAAACCGCTAATAAATTCCCTCACAAGTAAGCTCAAATCAAGCACTAACTTTTCTTTCTATTAAATCTAATCGAATTCATAATTTCTCTTGCTTTCTTTTTTAATTACAGAAATAATGATGTAATCTCACTTAAATCACCAAGATTTCCTCTCGCGGAGGTGAATACTAACCTGCCGCCATCGCGGTTAGTACAAAAAGGTGTCACGCGAGTGTCGGAGTTGGTTAATGGTAGTGATGGAGAGAGTAAATGTTTATCGGAATCTTTTGTTACTCCGGTGAAAAAACTGGAAGGTTCGGGTTTTAGTGACTGTTTATCTACGCTTAGTAGCAGTGCTAGTATTTTAGATGATGATGATTTTGATGAGTCTATTTTGGAGGAGATTGATGCGGTTTGTGAGCAGAAGCCTGTTGTGAAAGTGGAAAAGGAAAGTCCGAATAGGAGTTTTAGTGTAGAATGGGAGTGTGATCAGGGAAATGAGGGCAGTTTGGCTAGTTTGGAGTCAGGTATGCGAGATGTGTTGGACTCTCCAACGGAAGAGAAAAGTATTTGTCCATGCGGAAATATGCCTGAAGAGTATGTGAAGTATTTGCAGGGTCTGAATGATAGGCAGCGTGAAGCGGCTTGTAGTGATATTTCGGTTCCTTTGATGCTTATTGCTGGTCCAGGTAGTGGAAAGGTCAGCCATTCTCTTCCTATCTGTGTGTGTGCATGCGCTTGAGTGCACTAGCAAGTCTTATTTGAGAGTTTTGGTTAGTAAGTCTTGCTGGTTTTGCTCTGAATTTTCTGTTTTTTATGTAGACTTCTACAATGGTCGGGCGTGTTTTGATGCTGCTCAATGAGGTATTGCAAGAGTTTAGCTGCTGATGATTTTTTTTTTCTTGTTGTTAAAAGAGGCGCGTTATTTGTGCCAGATTTTTTGCTGCATGCTTTTAACATTGTTTACTTGTGTTTCGGCTTTTGTTTGTATCTGATGGTTTACTCCTTCGATTATGTGTGGGCTTTTTTGTTTCTGTCCTTTGAAACATGGTCAGGGAATTAGTCCATCAAACATTCTGGCTATGACTTTCACAACTGCTGCAGCTGCTGAGATGAGAGATCGGATTGGAGCAGTGGCTGGGAAGGCAAAAGCTAAAGAGCTTATGATTAGCACGTTCCATTCCTTTTCTTTGCAACTTTGTCGTTCACATGCAGAGAAGTATGCACATTCCGAGATTGTGATATTCAGACATTTGCTTCTGCATTATGTTCCCTTCCTGAATAAATGTTCTCCATTGTCATTATAACTCTTAGAATTATATGGAAATGTTACCTGCTACATTTAGAAATAGTTGGTCTTTGTTTAAAATGTAGAAGTCTTCTGTTGTCTTGGGTACATTCTAGGCTTGAAGCTGGCTTCTGCTCTATGATAATATAATTCATGTGAAAGGGTACGTAACTTGTGGTTCATGCTATAGATTAGGCCGCACATCAGAATTCTTGATTTATGGACATGGGCATCAGAGAAGAGCAATCATTGAGGCTGTGAGGCTATTAGAAAAGGAAAAGAGTGGTGTACAAAATGACGATGCCAGCAAACTTGCTCAAGATTCTAAAGATGTAGTGTCTCCGGAATATTTCAAGGACAAGTCAAAGAAATGGCAAAAGTTTGTGACTCAGGTTAGCAATTTGTTAAGTGCATTATAATCTACCACTATATGTTATGAACTTGAAATAAACTAGAATTTATTTGATATTTAATTATTGTCTGTTATTTTTAATAATTACTATCATTTTAATTAGCGCTGGATCCAATTTAGTGAATTTCAAGGCTCAAAATATTCTAGTACAATGAAACTTGATTACTAAATTTTTCCTTCCTATTGCTGACTGGTTATCACCTCTCCTTCATTCAAGATATACAAAATAAATAGTTTACGATATGGTTTTATCTCTCTTCTTTGTGTACTACTTCTAATATGTTTAATTGCTTATGAAGTTATCAAATTTTATCCATGGCACCAGTTCATTAATGTGCTCCATTGCAGGCTAAAGCTTCTGGAAAAACACCCGCAGACTTCCATAGAAGGGGTGATGAAATTGGAGTAAGCTGTTAAATTTCTGGTTCCAGTGTCATTCCAGTATATTTCCTTTCTTACCTTTGATTCTTAGATCTGCTTCAGGCAGCAATTCTTGGGAACTACAATGACATATTAAGATCTTGTAATGCTTTGGACTACCATGACTTGATCAGTTGTTCTGTGAAGTTGCTCACTGATTTTCCTGAAGGTCAATACCATCCAAATGTATATAACAAGTTTACACAACTCACATGTTATTAGAGTTCTAACATTTGTGTCACTATCCAATTCAGTATTTGAGGATTGCAAAGATTCATGGAAAGCCATTGTGATAGATGAGTTCCAGGACACAAGTGCCATGCAATACAGTCTTTTACGACTTCTTTCATCTCATAATCATATAACTATTGTTGGTGATGATGATCAGGTATAACTTTTCATTTGTCTTCTAAAAATCCACAGATTCGTTTCATTTTTCTTTTTGGATTTGGATTCTGAACCCAACCCGGGGATTCTCATTGACTGCACTTGTGATTTACTGGCTCTAAACTTGTACTTACATTGTTTGCAGTCCATTTTCAGTTTTAATGGAGCTGAAATTTCTGGGTTTGACTCTTTTCGTCATGATTTTGCAAATTACAAAGAGGTCTTTCATGTCCTTTGGCTATTTTTTTCTGTCATTGTTATCTATGTTTCCTTGATTATGTAATAAATAACTGGACGAGTATATCTATAATTTCTTTCCAGTGCTCTTAGATTGTTTATATCATTGCATTGTTTTGATTCTTGATACTATCTGTGCCTTTTTTTATCCAGATTAGACTCAATAAAAACTATCGATCCACCCGCTATATTGTTGAAGCTGCATCTTCTCTTATTCAAAATAACATGAAAAGATGCCGGTTCAAGGATGTTCTTACTGATAATTCTTGTGGATCTAAGGTATCTTAGTATTGCAATACACACTGTATCTGAAAAGTTAATTTCTTTTCTTTTCTTTTTTCCTTTTTCCTGTTTCATTGGATAATTAATTTTCATGCATTGGACCAAAATGGACAGATAGCTATCAAGGAAAGTCAAAATGAACGTGCAGAATGTGCATTTGTTGTTGACAAGATCTTGGAAACTGCATCTGATGGCTCACATTCGAAGCCTTCTTATGGCAGTATTGCTATTCTGTATAGGAGGCAGGTCAAGTTTACATTCCATACTTTTTAAGGTGTACAGAACAAGTAATTAAATATTTTCTGACTGTTCATGGCATTATCTCTTAAACTTCAGGTATCAGGAAAGATATTTCAATTAGCATTTCGTGAGAGGAAAATACCATTCAATGTTCACGGGGTTGCTTTTTATAGGAAAAAGGTACCCAACATTTTTTAAAGTGCTAAAATCTTAATCATGAATATCCTTATAAGTTTCTCTTATGGTGTTCCTATCAACTAATATACTGTTATTTTCTTTAAATATGATTTTGTTCTTAAATCATAGTATTTGACACGAGCTATTTTTTGTCATATCAACTAATATACTCAAGTTTTTTGTCATAGCAGTCATGTAGCACTGCCAGTCATCAGTGAGAAATCCATGAGTGAATATTTGAGGGTTGTATTTTTGTTCTTTTAGAAAGTAGATATGAGAAAGTAAACATGTTAAAATATTTTTTCCAGATAGTTTTTTTCTTTATTCGGATCAAACTTTTCTTTTATTTTTTTCTGAGAAAAGGGGATAGTTTTTTCATTTTTTTATGGATATGCTGATTTATTATTATCATTTGAAAAACAAATGACATTATTAACAGGTAAGGGAAATTGTTTTCAATCCTTGGCATGGGGTTAGCTACCCTGGATTCATCGCTGCTAGGAATGGATTTGAAGTTCTTAGATTTACGGTTATGAAAATTGTTGTTGTCAAACATGTTAATATGTTATCATAAAATGATGCTGAAGTTCAAATTGATTTGTTTGGAGAACAAGACAAATTATATTTCATCAATCATCACTACAGTTATAGATTCTTTCGAATTTTGCACATTGAGCTCTTCACACTTGCATAACTACCAGAAGATACAAAATGAGGTGATAGCATGGTGTTAAGGTAGTGGTTCTTTTCCTTAATCACTCTCTCTGCTGATTTAATAGTTTCTTTAGCCTGCTCAGGACATCAGGGAGCAGGTTTCAATAGTTCTCATATATTCAGGTTACTTTCTAGGGATAAAAGTAGCTTAAGTTTGATTATAGTTAGTTGTAATATAGCTAGATATTTCATCTAACTTTATTATTTCCAGTGCAGTTGAGTTTGGTAGCTTTCTTTCTCTTGTTTGGGCTTATAGTCAGATGTAATACTATTATTGTTGAGAGATTTAGCATGCAAGTAATTCTATTTTCTGATATTTGCTTTATCATTCACGTGCACAATAAGTTATTGGTTCTTGGATAAGCATTTGCTTTGTAATAGGTAGTTAAAGCTATCATTGCAATGCTGAGAACAACATTGCCAGGTTGTGACGATGGTTCATATCATCAAGTTTTCAAGGCTTTGCTTCCTTTCGAGAAGGAGGAGAAAAGGAGGGTACATGTTTAGTTTTTCGCTGGTTCTGCTTTTTTCTATTTCTGGATAATGGTATGTTCACTTCATATGACCCTATTTCATCTCTCATCTCTTGCAGGTTATTGAGCATGTTGATAAAATCTCAACAGTCCGAAAATGTAGCTTTATAGCTGCTGCATGTGATGTCTTTAGTGCAAAGATTTCTGGTACCTTCAAGAGGTTTTTGTTTCTCAAATTTATCTCATCATTTTATATGGGATAAGTTTAGTAATAGTATCAACATGTCCAAGAACTGAAACAGTAAATCTTGCTTGACTTGGGATCAAATTAAGTAGTCTGCAATCTGCAACCTGCATTTTCTATTTTTTTTTTTGTTGGTGGAAGCGTTCATTGATTTCTACACCAGAGTTTTCATTACAGAGAATTTTGTGATGGCATTGATAAGCTTTTGAAGCTGCAAGATGTTTTTATCTAGCACAATACTGAGTACTGTAACATCTTTGTTAGTAACACATTAAGAGTAGAAGATATAGCAAGTTGGGGGCGAGAAATTTCTGTTTCAGGAGCTTCCAATGCTGTTGACTAATGTACTGTACAAAATCATTTGCTTATTTACTTATTTTTGTCCTTTTTGTTTACAATAGGAGTCAGCTCACACAGGGACGTAAGGTGTTGTCTACACTACAGATGATTTCCAAACTTGTTCACAGGGTAAATAAATAAGTTTAGAATTACTGACTTATGTTTGCTATAGAAAATTCCTTTTGAAGTGGTAGTTGAATTGGATCAGGAGTTTTAAATGGCTATGGCGAGCATGAAATGAACTAATTTTTGCTGACCCGATTTTAGTTATTCATCCAATACTGGAGAGTTGCCTGGGTTTATTAAAATTTGCCTTCCTGAAGGAGCCTTCATTTTTCCATGCTATGTATTAGTGCCGGACTGATATTTTAATACAAAAATAATGTTAGACATTTGTTATTTTCCCCCCACATTGTTGTTAAATGTCAATCAAGTTGCACAAGTTTCTTTCAACAAGTTTTTAGATGCATGGTTTTCTGTTTACAGGAACAGTCAATTTCAGCTGTCATAACTTCAGTGGCAAACATGGTTCCTCAGGTTTGTTACCCTTGATTGAGCTTTCAAGTTAACTACACAACATGCTCATAAATATGCTAGCACTTTTGATTGGAGATATTTGGGTGTCAGTGCTGCATAAGAGCTAATCTCATTTGGTAATGCTTGGAGGAATATGCTATTCCTTTTAAGAACATTCTTGATGCTAAATTGATTTACACCACAGAACTATGATGTGCATGTGAATTTTCTGGTTCCTTTACCATGTTTGCAGTCTGTTAGATTCACAATTTTATCTTCTTGTATGGCTTCAAATCTTAGAAATATCTTCTTGAACAACGGGCAGTGGTTGATAGTGATGGAGGAAAGTTGCTCAATGAAGACAATGACCTCAGATCTGTAAGTATCTTTTGATGGCAATAATCTAGACCATATGCTTTTAGTTAATTACTGTAAAGATCCTAGCAGCTTGTTGCTTATTGGAATGAAATGGAAAATCTCAATCCTTTTTTGTTTGTGTGCTTGCATCTTTATACAACAGAACTTTGTGGCTGATGATTTTCCAGGATATCTTTCTTTTTACCCCTTTCCTTTGAAGTTTAAAATAAGTTTCATATTCCTATACTTCCTGTGGCATCCATATTATCTTTACATCGAATGCTCTGACATGTGGTTAGAACTTGGTTAAACTACCATGTAGGTTCTTCAGTATTTATTGGACGATGTCTCTGATGTTTTATCTATGCAAGTTGCTTCAAAAGAAGGAGAGAGTGGTGTACAAGAACAGAAAGGTTGTGTTAGTTTACTCAAAGAGTTTATTGACTACATAACAGAGCGGGAGAAAGAAAATTTTCGTTCTCGAAGACACAATAATGAAAATTCTGTAACCCTGACTACCATTCATCAGGTTTTTCCTCAATTTAACTATTTCCCTTCTTAGTGCCTTTATGGTGCTTGATAATGTCATTGGCTAAATTTCTTTCCATCTTGCCCTTTTTCTCTGTGCAGTCAAAAGGCTTAGAGTGGGACACTATTTTTATAGTAAAGGTACTTGACTGCATTATCACTACCCTGGCTTGAGTCTTGACCTAATAACCTGCCATGTTATTCAAACATTTTATTTTCTAGCATTGATGTATTGTATCTTTATGGTTTCCTCTTTCCAGTCAGGAATTTGAATGTGGCTTCCTTGCACATATCTGCTTTGTGCTTTGCTTGATATGATTGGAGCCAGCTTTTCACACTTATTTAAAGAAATTTATGACGAGTTTCAATCAAATCTGCAATGGCTTATGTTACTGCATATTTTTCTCTTCTAAACCCAATTAGGGTGGTTGTAATAAACCAGAAGTTTGATGTGGTTTTGATGTACCTAGATTATATTCTGTTGACGTACCAAGGCACAATGGTTCTCTAAAGTCTAAAAGCTGTGTTTATTGTTTATGTTTTCTTTTTTCTTTTTTGGTTTTTGAAATGGTACTGCATCAACAACTTTTTAGTAGACAACACTGGAAACCTTGGGAAGGTTGGTGGTAATGAATTATTGGTAAAATAGTCAAATTTAATAACAGTGTTTGCAATGGTGCTTTGCAAGAGAATCGTTTGTTGGATATACAAGTCTTTGCTCCTTAAATATTCATCATACCTGCTCTGATGCCCAGACTACTGATGCAGGCAAATGAATCTGAGATTCCTCTGTTGCATGAATTTAATGGCAGTGCAAAGGAAAATGGGAACGCAATTGAGGTAAGCTTGTTCTTGCATGGAAAATTGTTCTTCTGTTGCTTTCTGCAAATTAGTTCATTGTGGTGCTCAACTGATTATTCTCGCTGCAAAATCTCAGGAAGAGCGGCGTCTTTTCTATGTGGCAATGACTCGTGCTCGAAAGAAACTTTTCATTACATATGTTGCCATGGATTCAAATTGGCAGGTTTGACCCTCATAAACTATTTCTATTGGTTTCTCAATCTATGTTTACTGTTGAGTAGCAATTTGAGTTCTTTCAGATGCTTCATCCATCACGTTTTCTCAAAGAGATACCGGATCATCTTCGGGAGATTCAGGTGCATTTTGCTGGTTTGACTCTTAAGTTCTGTTGTATCTTTGTATTTTTCTTTTTTAGAAAATAAAGATCCAGTCTCTTGCAATTTTCACACTGCTCTTGTAAGCCTATTTTATCTGACTTTATTGCTGAAGTGAAGATTCAGAATAAATTGATTTCAGGTGCATTGTTAAAATTAACATAAATGGTATAATGCATGAATCAACCACCAAATAAATTGAGTAGAAGGGTAACATCTGTATGAGTATCTTGGTGAGTAGAAATTAGGTGGTGGTCTCTCGGTTTTGACATTTCTGCAAACTTTTGTGTCCTGCAAGCAATTTTCTACAATATTTGAATCACAAGAAAACTGCCTACACTTTATCTTCCAGGTAGCCTTTTACTTATATACAGTCAATTTAATGCTATTTCAAATTTGAGAGGGAGAGAATCTTTGCTAGTAATTATTTTGTCACTGTAGATTTTAGCAAATCCAATACTAACACTGCTTGTTGCATATTTCTAGATAACATTTTTGCTTGGACTCACAGCTCCAAAATTTTCTTTTCGTTTATGCACTTGTTTCTTAGACTGTCCATCCCAGCTACTTTGCATGTTGAGTTTGAGTGTATTTTATTGCAAAGGGTGTGACTTATGTTAACTGTGTTGCTTATTTATTCACATCAATGGCAGGCTGAAGTATGTCTACAAGATTTACAAACAAAGCATCGCGAGATCCGAAATGAAACTGTTGACATTGTCATTGATCTACCAAAAGAACAAAAAGTTTCTGATTTAGAAACAGAGTCAAATGATTTCCTCGTTAATCAAATAAACGAGGCTTCAAAAGAGTCATTGGAAACAATTGATTCATACAATGGGAATATTTTCTTAAGGAGGTTGTCTTTGAAACTGGGATGGTTTGCTTGAAGCTGCTGTAGTATGTTGGTATTACTTTTTTTTAAAATAACCTTTAATTACTTCCCCTGTCCCCTTTTGCAGATTTGCTGGTGAGGAAAGGTCAGTTGTTTCCCACTTATTCCATCAATGGGCCAAGAAACAAGCATTCCAAAACCCTAAGAGATTGCTTACTAAGGTGACCTCCTGTTCCTATATGTTAACTTTTTCCATCTCTGAATAGTGTACTAAGTCTTTGAAGCTGAAATGTATGTCTTGAGGGATTAATCTGTTCTTTAGGTCTTCTATTGATGGTAGTTTCTCACTGCATCTGTCCATTCAGCATCACATTCATACATGTAGATGCATCGATTTTATAAACCACATAATCTTCTGTTCTTTCTTATTCATTTCCTTATTGGTTCTTTGAAAAGCGAATGGCATCTTCGTCAATATTGTAATGATAAAGAGCATGTATACTTAGCTATTTAACCGCCCTCTGTTCATGTGGTTTCTACTGTCTGATGTCCATGTGAGTTGCATCAGCTGGTGAAACAATGATATTTTCTTTCTTCTATTTTCTGAGGGAGCTGCTTGTTGATTGCATCCTGTAATTTGATGTTCTGATCAATGTTCAATACATTATGGTGATAGCATGTTGTAGTTCAAATGAAATTATGATAGATGGCAGAATCTTTCATAATTTGGAAGGAAAGGTTGTTCAGCCTCTTGTATAGTGAAACGGTTGTCTGAATTTGTTTTCTTGGTTGGAGACAGCTTTGGAATTGATATAATACTTTCATTTGATGCATGGATATCCTGATCAATGCTTTACTCTATTTTTATTTTCAGGTTGGATTTGTTATTGATGAACGATTGAGGGTCAAGAAGAACAAACAAAAGGTGGCGCAATGTGTCAATTCTGTATTAAAGAACAGTTTTAGTTCTCCTTTTTTAACATGTTTTCTTCTCATGAAATATCAGTTTATGTCATCAGGTTCTGGAATGTTAAAAAGATTATTAGCAGAATAGCATTTATAAAAATTTTCATCCCTGGGCCAATATTTTAGAAAGTGGGACAGCTAAAGAGTTTTGGTGCCATAATTTTATTATGGTTGAGGACAAAATAAAATTGATTCAGATTTTCCTTCCAGCACTGTTGTAACGAAGTTCAGTGAACACTTAAAGAATATTTTCTTAAGGAGATTGTCTGCATATGCATTGTGGTCAGCATTCCTTTCAAATTTGTTAGACCCTTATCAGTAATAATACGCATGCCTCTATAATGAATTTTTTCTAGTATTTGCTGATGCTGCTTTGGCATAATATCTCAGGATGTTTTGCGTGCATTGAAATCCTGCTTGAGCTGTGATGAGGCCTTTCAGTATGCAGAATATGTAAGCTTATAATGCACTTTTCAACATTTCTTTGGCTACTCTCTGGATTTAACAGATAAAACCTGCCTCCATTATGGTTGGTTTTTCTGTGATGGTTACTGCAGAAGCTGACAAGAATAGTATAACTATATTCTTTGACCTTCTATGTCTTTCCCTCCTGTATGCATTTAGGATTGATTTTATCGACCAATGTATTTCTTGTCTGACAGGTGCTGAGATGGGAGCAAATTCCTGCCGACCAACGTGCTCATTTGATGCATGAGAAACAGGTCTGTTTTCAGCTTGCAACTTTGCTGCTTAATTTTTCGTCTGAAATTATGCTTTCACATTCTATACTTTTACTGATGTTCTGTTACTAGGTTTCAATTAAGGTGCTAAAACTCCATAACTTTAAGAATATATTCAGTAAGGAAAAATCAATGTACTTGAATACTTGGTTTGAGATTTTCTTGCACTGTTTGGAATTAGAATATCCATTCTTAAAAATCAGAAAAGTAAACAATGATTTGAAGAAAGTGCATCCAGGTTAGTTCTGTCTTTGGAGCTTTAAGCCCCCCCCTGCTGTTGCACTGCACTGCACTGCCCCCCGTAACTCGGACCGATAAAACCAAGAAAAGGAACCATGTTTGTTCTAAGTTGTTGGGATATATAACATATATTTTCCTATGAGCAATGGTTTCCCGATCTATAAGGGAGTGCTGGTTGGGTTCCTCGTGGTTCCTATCCTGTAAATGTTTCTCTTATTCACATTCAAAGTCATTTTATACATCTTGCTGATACTGAGGCAATATTTTTCCCTTTTTAGGAGCATTTCCAGAAATTAAGGATAGAGAATTCAATGAGCTCATCTGCACCCACATCTAAACAGGTAACTACTAGCACGACGAGTGAGTTTGGCTTACAGATTCAGTTCTATGGCAGTTTATGCATCATTTTTGTTTAACTTTCTATATTCTCACGTACAGATTGGATATCTTCAAAACTTGGGATGCACCGTGACCCCTACATCACGTCTCCATGCTTCCCGCTTGATAGAGCAATATAAATCATTATGACAACGATGGATCCCTCTGATGACTTTCATTTGGAAATCCTGCCTATATGGAGCTGTAAGTGTCAGTTTATTGACCCCAAAGAGGACAATTCATACTGCAGTCATAATTTAGTTAAAACTGAGGTTATTGATGAACTATATTGTTATCTTCCTTTCCATGCAATTTTGACATTCAAGGTATACAAGCTCTATAACGCGTCATGATATTTATTTATTTATTTATTTTTGGTTTAATTGCATGCCCAATTAGCCATGTGTTTTACAACAAGGATAGATCTCCAATTAAAAATCTCCAATCTCAATCATTGAATTGCTAGCTAGGAGACAATGGATGAATTGAAGTTCAGCATGACTTGCAAAAACTTTTTAAGACAAAAAAAAAAAAGACACGAGGCATGAGATTTAGCATAGTTGATTTTTTGTTTTCAATGGATAGAGAGCAGAAGCGTGCGATAAAATGTAAGAATACAACAAGGACAGTTTATCTTATGGAGAATTAGGTTGCAGATACGGAGCTCCAGCTGTCTGTATATACAAAGCATGCCTTGGGCTCTTACAGCCTAGAAATTAATGGCATGCAGGAGCAGGTAGAGCTTGAAACAATACATGTCTAGTCAAATGGATCAATCCGTGGGTCGTGTTCACTTGCCATAGCCATCCCAGTGCAAAGGCATGTGGGACACATGACCTGCAGTATTTTTTGAACATGAAAACAAAATTAGCTCTTCTGACTTCAAATTAGAGCAACCTACTTTTTGTACAGCTGCAAAATGCTAGACATAATGTGCTTAGTAACAGTTTTGAAATCCCTTAAATGATGGAGGGCAACTGATGAGACTCATAAAAAAATGATGAATTCTCCACGTTTTATTCCACCAAGAAAGTTAGCCTCATATGGCTCTCTCCAATCGAAATTGGGTGCTTGGGACAGCTCAAAAGGGGTGGAGAAAGTGTCTGTCCTTGGACAAACTGCTTAGGCAGTGACAAGATTTTATCATTCTATAGATCTTGACGGCTTACCGTTACATCTTGTAATATTTTTCCTTCAAAATTTATCATAACTCATCTTTTCTTCTCTCAGCAGGCACAAACCTCTAAATAAATAAATAAATAAAACCATGTAATTGATCCCAGTTGAGCAGCTCGTTCCACCCAGGAATGGGAGATACGAGCAAAAAAGCAGCAGGCAAAAAAAATCAATATATAGCACATTTTGTCACTTGATACAGAAAAGAGAGAGAATTTGATGACCAACCTTTCCAGATCCTGAACAATTTGAACATCTTTCCGTTTTAGGTCTTGATAGAGGCTGATCTGCACCACTGATTGTTGAAACTGGTTCGATAAGAACAAGAGCTCCTGTGTTTGAGCACCGAGCACAAGCAAGATAGCCTGCATTTATAGTGTACAGATCAGAATTAAGCACTGCAAGTGCATCATTCACTCCTCATTGATTTATGTTATGTTAGTAGCCTAGGAGAAACATATAGCTTAGCCAGGATTGAATGACCAGAAATAGTTATCATCATCATCATTAATTAATCAAATTGCACAAATGGTATTTAGTTTAACATCTTGAGGCATGAAATTCACCAAGTGGGAAATGTAAGGACTGGGGTATTTGGAGAAATAGTTAGCCAACATTGAAGAAAAGGGAAAGATGCCTTTTTGCGGTGGAAGTATTAAATTATTTTGATCTGATCTTCGAGCGATCTAAGGAGTGTAATGGTGCACCAAACCGGTAGAAGCTCAAGAATTTTCTGGATCATTGTGCAAGGATATCCAAGCAATTAAAGGCCACAGCAGGCAAGAAACCCACACAGGAAGAGAGCATGAAGAAGCTAGGTACATACCAGTTCCAAGACAGTATTTGCATCTTTTATGCTCTTGTTGTTTTACATTGTTTATCTCAACCACCATCAAGGCTGAGATGACCCCAACTGCTCCGCCAGAGAATGACGCCACTATAGGATCAACCTGACTGCAATGAAATTGACATGTAAATGAAACTTTAAATGATTATGTTTCGACATACTTCTTAAAAGATCATAGCCAGTAAAAGAACGAGAAGCTAATGAGAAAAAATAGGAGCAATCAAACTCAACAATCAGGATTGAGAAACCGGGCAGTACTTAAAAGAGACCAAGTTGGTGCAACATACCTCAACTGCATGGGCAGATGCATAGTACGGATAAAATCTGAATACGATGTGCCCCCCAAACCGAGCTTAAGCTCCAACTGATATGAAAAGGAATAAACACTTCAAAACAATGCCAAAAACAAACACTCCGCAAGGATAGAGACTTGCTTGATCATGTGCCTCTCTTTTTTTGGACAATCATTACTAGTTCTCCTCAGCCTGGTTTTCTAAGTTTATGTTGTTTTCTTGATGTATATGTGCACTATTCAAGCTCTGGTAAGGAATTTCATCAATTTTTACACGTTTGAAAATCTGAGATCCTCCCTTGAAGTTCCTATCTTATCAAGTAAACTATGCACTTGTTCCAATCAGGAAAAATTACAATAACAATTTAAATTTTGGCGGAATGAGAAAATTTAGGTAAATCAACAGATATGATACATAACAGATCATAACAATCAAGCACATAGAAAACTCACCGCGGGTGCTAGAAGGCCGCCAAAAACGATAATCCCAGCAATAAGAGAAAAACAAGTAGCATAATACAGTCTCAAATTTTCAGCACTCTGCATGTTACATGCAAATTAGTCACTGTGTAATCATCATCTTAAAAGGGAAGAAATAAATACATTTCTTGTTATGTGTGATTCAAACATAAAGGGCAAATTAAAAGGAAAGTATAAATGAACAAATGGAAAAAAAAGGGCGGAGAAATGAAATTGCATGATTAAATTGTAGAACAAAATGAAACTCACCAAAGGAGGCAAGAACGGAATGAACGATGGAAAGTTGGGAAGTTCATTCTCTTCGCTTTCGTTTGAAATTCCAAGTTCTGCATTCTTGATCCTCTGTTGTATCCTTAGTCTACGAACCTACAAAAATTTTCATGACATTATAACATCCGGAGGGAAAAAAGGAATAGAAAGTAGAAAACAAGCATCATAAACGTTGGACTTAGAGCAAAAGGATTGGCAATATAGAATTGTTTTCAAAATTTAAACGACAATCATTAAAATAACAGCATTAGCCATTATGTCACAATGTACACAGAAATGATGAATAACATCTAAGAAATCCAGAATCTTTAATTTTTTTCTACATTGCATGAGCCTAAAGAAGGCATTATCTAGCACTTTCGGCTAATAGGTCTACAATATTACAGTCATCTTCAGCTTTAATAAGTTCTAAAACAGTATTT
>Ga0325402_1002990_pt1 | contig 15067 bp, 13 predicted proteins | sample PopdelMetagenome_22_FD_207212 | JGI IMG/M metagenome (GOLD analysis project Ga0325402, IMG submission 207212) | Populus deltoides microbial communities from Bellville, Georgia, United States - Xylem-PdKOR-R3 | ecosystem: Host-associated > Plants > Phyllosphere > Stem > Wood/Secondary xylem... | reverse complement strand
AAATCTGACTTAAGAATAGAGATAGCAGCCCATCAAAGTAGAATGCTAAAAGCATTCATCACTCCCAAAAGCCCAAATTTCTGGTCCACGGCTTGCCTGTGTCCGGTTTACAAATTCACCTTCGAGAAAGCACTTGGTTATTGGAATATTAGGTTAACCTTTTGATCAACGGCTAATATTTTTTATCCTTTTTAATTACAAGGCATCATTTCATTATATATATATCCATGATTTTTCCCTATGCAAATTACTCAATTGTGGTATTATATCCATGATTTTTCCAACACTGAAAAAAATATATTTTTAGATAAATTCTAATACAAAAAATCCAAAGACTAGAAAATCATTAATTTTGATAATGAAAGCAAATGGTTAATGCAAATGAAATGTTTTTATTTTCATAACCAGTAATATTAAATCATGTATTAAAAAATTCGCTCAATTATGAAAATAAAATGTGTATTTATATAATTTAAAGCATAAAAACTATATAAAAAAACAATAAATCAAAACCACCAAAAATCCACACGCAATGACCCACAAAAAAAAATCCCCTTACTTGCTAGAAAAATACCCACCCAAACACAGCTCCACCGACGTCCAGATCACCCCGTTTAACCGCGAAAACAATAACGGCAATAACAATATCTGTCACACACGGAGAGGGACAGGTCTGTCATTTCCAAAAGCAGCGGCTGCACCGCCGTTAAAATCAGATAGATCCCTCTCTCTAGAGATCGAACCAAAACTAAACAATGGGTTCACTTCCACCGTTCCTAGACCTCCCTTCGCCAGATGCCAAGTTCCAGCAAATTGACCAAACCACCCTTCTCAACCTCTTCAAATCCCAACAAAACCACCTCAACTACTTCTTCCAAAACCTAAATCTCTCCCAAGCCTTAACCTTCACCCAAACGCTTCTCAACTGTAACGGCACTATCTTTTTCTCCGGCGTCGGCAAGTCCGGCTTCGTCGCCAATAAAATCTCCCAAACCCTAATATCTCTCGGCATTCGCGCCGGTTTTCTCTCCCCTGTTGACGCACTCCATGGCGACATCGGGGCCCTCTCCTCCTCCGATATCCTCGTCCTCTTCAGTAAATCTGGGAACACCGAGGAGTTGCTCCGTCTTGTTCCGTGTGCCAAGGCGAAAGGTGCGTATTTGGTGTCGGTGACGTCCGTTGAAGGCAATGCGCTCACGGCCGTTTGTGATATGAATGTGCATTTGCCTTTGGAGAGGGAATTGTGTCCATTTGATTTGGCTCCTGTGACCTCCACAGCGATCCAGATGGTTTTTGGGGATACCGTCGCGATTGCGTTGATGGGAGCGAGGAATTTGAGTAAGGAAGAGTATGCCGCTAATCATCCTGCTGGAAGGATCGGCAAGAGCTTGATTTTCAAGGTCTCTCTTTTTTCTTTAAAATATTAATAATCGATGTTTGATTGCTTTTACTTATTTTTTTTCTCTCCTTTTTACTTGGGTATTTAATTAAACTAGAATTACAATTAGGATTTCCATAATTGAATCATAATTAGTAGATCTATGTTTATAGGTTAAGGATGTGATGAAGAAGCAAAATGAGCTTCCAATCTGTAAGGAAGGAGACTTGATAATGGATCAGCTAGTGGAGTTAACGAGTAAAGGATGCGGCTGCCTGCTTGTTATAGATGAGGATAGTCACCTGATCGGAACGTTTACAGATGGTGATCTACGGCGCACTCTCAAGGCTAGTGGGGAAGGCATCTTTAAGCTTACTGTAGGAGAAATGTGCAACAGGTAATATGAAAGAAAATAATGGATTTGGTGTTCTTCTTATTTCTATCTTTTCATCTAATGTTGTGAATTATGGATAGGCTGGCTTTAGATTTTGGTAAAATTGCATGTATCTCAGCGCATTGTGTGTGTTGTGTCAGGAACCCAAGAACAATTGGTCCAGATGCAATGGCGGTGGAAGCCATGAAGAAGATGGAATCACCACCATCCCCTGTACAATTTCTGCCTGTTATCAAGGATGATAATATCTTGATCGGCATTGTTACCCTGCACGGATTAGTTTCAGCTGGCCTTCGATAGAAATTGGGATTTTATTTTTCTAATGTTCATGGTTTTTTCTTTCTTTTCTCCATTCTGTGATTCTTTTTAGTATTAAAAAACTGGAATCCACCCATGAGCCAGGGTTCTCTTGTATTCTTATATCATCATTGTTTCAAAAAATAATGGATTCGATGTGTTTGTTCTCTATAGTGATATTGGATATTCCCCATGTCTTGGCCAGTGTGATGGTGACATAACCATGGCAACCACTCCTGAGAGTTAAGCCAGATTTCTCTCAAAGCAGGATACTCAAGAAACTCATACGAAAAGAATAGGTGAAAACACATAACGAGGCTTCCCTCGGAAAGTCACGTATCTGTCGAAACTGGAGGCCTGGCTTTCCAAAGGTAGCTTTGGTTTTTTGGATAGATAGGAGATGCGTCCAATAGTTCTGCCAGGGAATATTGTGCCCCGATTTTAGACAGTGGGCTGTTCCTTAATGTTGAAGTTTGAACCCACTCAAGTTGCTTACTTCATGGATTGGATAAACAGCCATCCCGAACACCGCACAGTGGTACCTCCAAAGTTTAGGGGAGCTGCTATCTGCACTCCCGCCATCTTTTTATTGTTATAAACTGGTAAAACTGTCTCTATGTAAGAACCCTCTCCTTGCTCACCCTCGACTCTCTTCTTGCTCATCACCTGAACTTGGAATCCACCAGCTTTAAATCATTTTATTAAGAATTCTGCTTTCACTACCACAATAATAATGCTCTTTTTTTCCTTTTTCCTTTTTCCTTTTTTTTTCTTTTTTTTTTAATCATAGCTCGCGCTCATGATGTTTCTCCACCGTGACCTTGAGACCTCATGACCCAATTGGACTCATCCGACTAAGAAAACTATACCTATATCATCATTCACCGGTGATCCCACCAACCAAGATACTCTCCTTCCTCGAGCCGGGTTCATTTGAACTGTCCTCTCCCTGAGTCTGAAGTAGCGGTGGGGGAGGCGCAATTTTTTAGGGACCAGTTTTTATTTTTGTATTTCTTTCTTTTTAAAATAGCTTTCCTATTGGTGAAGATTTCACTTGTGAAATTCTTGTTAAATTGACTCTAGGGATGACGCGTTTAGAAATTGCTTTGAGTGATTATCTGCGAAAAGCTGCGAAAAGCAAAGAGACTGAGGTGCGATGATTGTTTTATGGGGCTTTTTTACAGAGACAAGCATAAAGAGTGAGGCGTGAGGTTTGTTTTCGAGGGACAGTTTTGTTAATTCATAGCAATCAAAGGATAGTGGGAATGTGGTTATAAAGTGGAAAATGTGTGGATATCAGCTCCCTAAGTTTAGCTCCGGCAAACACCTTGGGGAAGACGGGAACCCAAGCTTTCAGGCTAGACTAACGAGCACCTGAACCACGACCCTGCAACATTCTGCTGTGAAAAGCTAGTTAATTTACTAGAATCCAATCAAATGATTTTCTCACTTATGATGCCTAAGCAAAGCATGTAATCCAGTTTTCTACAGAATGCCCAAGAGCTTACCGGCACGCCACTGCTGGCTTCAAGTCGCTTTCATTTTTTTGGCATCCTGGGACACCATTAATACATTATTTCAGACAATCACAATCAATACATGTCGTTATCCAATATACTTTTCTTGTGAAGATGAACTTGCACCATGCATCTGCCCAAAAAGAAGCCAGCTTTGGAGGAGAAAAATGGTTTTGAGGGTCCCCCATTACGTCTTTACCAATACTTAGATTGTCAGAAGTCTAATCCGAAGACTAATTGTCATAACGAAATGTGCAGTTGCCTGTCATTCTATGAGTATCTTCCTTTCTTATGTATGACATGCCATTTTTTCTTGTCACAGTACACAATAATGCATAACTTAATTTTAAAAATATATTTTGACCTCGATGTTTAGAAAAACTTGCATGCTCCAGTGAGGACGAATCATAATCAGCCCGGTTCAATATTTTATCTGATTTAAATGTTGGGTGTGAGCTTACCGAATTAACTTAAATCAATTTACAAACAAGACATTTAAATAAAAATTAAAAAAAAGTCATTAAAATTGATCTAATTGAATCATTTTCATATTTGTTTGAGTCAAATCAATTCAAAATAAAACATGATCAAACCAAAATCTAGATTGATTTGTGTAACATGTCCCCTTGCGGCATCAATGGCGATTTTCATTCGTTTGCTTCTTTTTTGGGAGTCGCCAATTAGTATTTTATTGAGAGGTTAGTAGAAAACCCGACTGTACTGGTCTTTGTCAAAGATTCGAGGGTAAGAGACTGGTTATGACTAGAGAAGATATTAGCACTCCTAGCGCACCTTACTTGAGATAAGTTGCTTCGTGATTTTGATATGTTAAAGAAGTTTTTGAACGAGTTCAAAAGATCTTTGAAAATTTAAATTCTTTTAAGACGCATATGCTGAAAATGTTAAAAACAATGCAAATATATGAAAAAATATATTTTTTGGATTTTCGTTGATTTTTGCAATTTTTAAAATTTTCAAAACTTTTATCAAAAAGATGGGTAAAAAATTGGATAGCAAGAATTTACAAGCCAAATTAAGCTTAATAACTATACAAGAAACATAAACTCGAGGATAAAAGATCATCATAAAAGGGGTAGATAAAGAAGAAGAATTAGCAAATCTATATGGGATATTGATTCCAACTTGACTACTTTTAAGAGAATTGTAAGTTACCAACGTAAACATGTATGTTTTTAAAGAGTAGTTCAAGATCTTACACTCCACCACACTCATTTAGGTGAATAATTCAAGGATGTTTTGTGATAAACATCCTATATAAAAATTTTGCATTTGGATTTATCTAGATATAAATTCTTTCTAATCATCATAATAGAGAGTATATTATCGTAGAAATGAAGCCTGAAACTACTGCAAATATATATGGAATATTTGGAACTTGAAACTACCTCGCAAATATATATGGAATGTTAATTTGTGCTCTCTTCAATCACCCAACAATTTTGTTATTAACTGTTGAACTTTATTCATGGGATCACCATATAATTAAAGACAGGTATCCAATGTTGGAGATTAATTTAAGGGCTTCGGTCCTATTTTCCTCAATGATTGAATAACTTGTTGGTATGTCGAATATTTAGTGAGCAAATCTATAATTTTTTTCGGACATAACAAAATCCAAAGAAATAATACCATGAGATATCAAATGTCTAATGTGTTTATTATGTCTAATGATCATATGTTTTTTTTTTCCATTAAAATCTTTACTCTTATCCTTAGCTCTAGTGGTTTAACTATCACAATGTATTGATATAAGTGGTATTGGTTTAGAAACAAATGGTATATCATTTTTTTTTAAAAGTCACTCCGCTTCTAAATTAGCTGCATCTAATGCAATCAATTCTACTTTCATAGTAGAATAAGTAATTATAATTTGTTTTTCAGATTTCCAACAAACTACATTACCACGTAAAAACATATCCTCTAGTTGATTTTGTTTCTTTTGAATAAAAATTCCAATAGTATAACTGAATCCATCTATTACAATATAGAAAACTAGTATAATAAAGTGCATAATCAATAGTTCTTTTTAGATATTTAAAAATTATTTCTAAAGCACTCTGAAGTGAAGTATTAAGATTGTGTGTATATCTACCTAATTTACCAATTGTATATGTTATATCAAGTCTAGTACAATTGATTAGACGCAATAAAGATCCAATAATTTATGAATATTTATATTAAGAAATACTTTCACTATTTTTTTTTAATTTAGAAGAAGGATAGAAAAGACTATATATATGAGACACATCAAAATATTTAAATCCTTTTAATATTTTTTTCCAATGTAATGTTATTGAGTTAAAGCAAAACAATTGTAATTTTTTAATAATTTAATGCTAAAAAAAAAAATTTAACCACACCAAGATCCTTCATATCAATATTTTCAAACAAGACATATTTAGTAATATTTATAACTTGGATATTACAATAAAAAATAGAACCCATAAAAAAAAAACCATTAACCATTTAATCATATTGTCTTTAAAATTGATTATATGTAAAAGAAATTCACTTCCCCATGTTAAATGGTAATTAGCCAATACATAATCCATTAAAACAGTCTCAAATCCATCAAGTAATCACACCTTAAACCTGGGTGACCCGACAAGTTAAAACCCTAATGAAATCCAATCAATGTTTTTTTTTCTTCCAAAATTATGTCATTTTAATTTTCTTAAATTCTCCAAAATGATTCTTTTTTAGACCAAAAAAATACCAATAAATTATGGTCAATTTGTTGATTTGTGAGTTAACTCGCTCATCCTGTAACCCTACCTTGGATTGAGTCATGACTGGACTGGATCTAATAACTATGCATGTAACACTTTGCTCATACGAACTAATATAGAGTAGTAGTTCACTAATTTTCATTTTTAGTCCTTAGAAAGTTTTCGTAAATTTTTATTATGTCCTTATAAGTAAAAAGGATTAACAAATTATTCCTTAATTTGCAGTTTTTGTTCCTCAATTTTTTTTTTAGAAATACATTTTACTTTGTGTACTAAAACACATTTTTTTTTATGTAAAGTCCCTAAATGTACATGTCAAAAACATTCTTGAATTAATCACAATTGAATAATTTTATAAGCATTTTTGTTTTTCATTTTCTAATCACTTCTAGTTTTAGTGGGTACTAGACTTGTTGCTTGCGCTTCACCAAGGAGCCAGACTATCTCTTTTGCGCAAAAAATAATGCTCAACTGTTGTAAGGAGTTTAAAAAAAGAAAGAAAAATATGTAACTTACATCATAGACCTGACTAGGTTGAATAAGCTTATTTTAATTTAATTATATGAAAAAAATAGAAATATGAAAGAACAAAATGGGTTAAAAACAAGGATATAAAAAAACCAGTCTTGGTCGATCCGAGTTAACATGACAAACATGTAACTCTAGCAATTAGGGTCGAGCTAACCCAGGATATCACATCAAACTCGCGACCTAAATCATGATATTGAATAACTTGAAAAAAAAAGAATTATAAGGCCCTTTTAAAAAAATTATGTTACCTTTTCAAACTCATGATCTGCATCATTAGACTTGAAGCATCCTATTTAAAAATTAAAGAAATAAATTTAATTATACAAAAGGATTCAAAAAAATAGTAATTAAAAGAATAAGGATTAAATTTCAAATACCAAATAAATTTTATATTTGATTGAATGATGAAATTGAAAAAAAAAATATTTCATCAAAAAGGCTAAAACTCAAAAGAATAAGGATCAAAATTAACATAAGAAATAAAAACAAATTTATGATTGAAGGGTGAAATTGAAAACAACAATAATTTTTTCAAAAGGGCCAAAAAAATAGAAATCAAAACATTAAGGACCAAATTGAAAAACATAATACTATAAATTTGGATTGAATGATAAGATTAAAAACAAATAAAATTTTTACGAAAAGACCAAGGAAAAAAATTAGTAATCAAAAGAATAAATACCTAATTCAAAAATATAACATTTGTAAATTGGGATTGAAGTATGAAATTAAAAATAAATAAAATTTCTACAAAAAAGACAAGAACAAAAATTAGAAATAAAAAGAATAATAAATGAAGTTGAAATACCAACAACAAAGAGAATTAAACTGTAATTTTTTGAGAGGAGATAGAAAAGAAAAGGGATAAAATGCCTCACCGGCGACAAACTAGACCATTGGTGCCAACATGCACCACTCTAAAAGGAAAAGGATACAATAACGCTTCCAACAACATAGTGAAAAAGCATTTTTGGATGCTGAAAGGCGTTGCACGCACCACTCGAAGTGCACATACACGTCCCGATGTTGTACACACACCTGCCTTTTTTTAAAAAAAATTAATCAAATACCAAATTGTTCTTAAGCTGACTTAATAATAATAATAAAAATCATTATGAAAAGATAAAAAAAACCCTTGACTCTAGTTTAAAAATTTTTGCATTTAAAAATATTTTGGTTGTTTTATTGTGCTTTTTAATTGTTTATTATTTTTATATTTGATCAAATATCAAATCTCTCCTAAGTTTACATTATAATAACGAAAAAAAATTTTGCATGTACAAAAATGCCTCTTGAGGTTTGTTTTAATTTTTTTGTTTTTGAATAATATTTTAGTTGTTTTATTGTGTAATTAAGATGAGAAAAAAAACTTATTTGTCCTAGGTTAATTTAATAATAATAATAAATGAGTCATGTGAAAAGATTTTGATGCTTTTAATAGCTAGTATTAAATTTATTGAATAGAAAAATAAAATTATCACTGTTTGTAAATAATTTTTTAAAATATTAAGCTAGGCTTTAGCTTCTTTAAATTTAAGAGAAAGAACTAGAGCGAAAGTGAGTACTCATATTCGAAAACGTAATACAAATAAATTAGATACACTTAACGAGGTATTTATTTGGTAGATGTATTTTGAATCCAGCCATCCCTAGGCTTGGTAGATTTACCCATGATGAAGTTGAGGAAGGTTTATTTAAAACTGAATGGAAGTGATACAAAACCATACTCTGAGGTCTTATTTAAAAGAAAAATCCAAACTTTTTTTAATATATAGTTATATAATGTCTATGTTGTAGTTGAGTCAGTCAGTTAAGAAGTTTTAAAGTTAATTCGATGAGCTGATTTTAATAAAAATATTAAATAATTTTTAATTTCCTGAATATTTTTTTGTTACGCGTAATTTTTTTATTTTTTTTTAAATTCAACCGGCACTTTATAAACTAGTGCATATCTGTCGGAAGAAGCAATTCTTTCTTTGATTAAAAAGGAAGAAAAAGAAAGATTTACCAAGCACACGCACAAGGAAATGTTAGGCAAAGACAGCTAAAAACTGGCCTTAAGAAAAATTAATCTGGCCCGATGCTACCAATTAAAGAATATTATTAACATATACTATAATTTGTACAAGATGCCAAAGATATACTGTATGCAAAAAATAAATAAACCCTAACGGTATACTTGCACAATCTGCCTAGCTAACGTCTGATCCAATCAAACATTGAGGTGTCCCTCAAATAATCCAAACACAACAAATACGTACATCATTAATCAACAAATGGTTGACATCCTTGATTTCATAAGTAGATTTATATAAATAATAGTAATATTTTCATATGAAGACCATGCTGTTATGATCAATCTCAAATCTCATGTCTTCCAGGTTTGAAGCCAGCACCCCATCTCCCAAGCTAGTTTCTTCCAAGTTCATGTCATCCCACAAGAAGGCATACTCATCAACCGCTTTGGAGCTGATGTCGGTGCTAATATTGGGGTTGGCGTTCCTGTCCTGAGAAAGCTGAAGAAGGTTTAGCAAAGAGCTTTGGTCTTGGTTTTGATGGGGTGGGTTTGATGATAATGATGTCATTTGCTGGTACCCACAAGTCAAAGTTTGATGATCAGTACTTAAAGGTGATGCTGCTAAGTTTACAGTGCCGCTACTAGTTGTGGTCTCGAACATAAGCTGTGGGCTGAATTTTGCGTTGTAATCTTCTGCTTTGCATTTGTGGAATACTCTGCACAACACCCAGTCCTCCTGTGATCACAAAAAAGTAACTTTAATTAGTAAACATAAAGGAGTTGATCGATGTCACCTATGTCAAATATTTGTCAAGCTTGTTCGAAAGTGTTAGCAAGGTGTCAAATCGTGAAGCAGAAAGCACAGTACCTTAGGGTGCATATGTGGGGCCTCAAGACGAAACTCATGCATGATCCAACCAGTTTTGATTCCATTGGGAGCTCTGTTCCTATAGAAAACCAATGTCTTTCTCATCCCTACAACTTCACGAGTTGTAGGGTCCAAAACGGTACGATCCTTCCCTGTAGCCTTCCAGTATCCAGTTGTTGTAGCACGATTGGTTCTGAATCCGGTGGCGTACTTTCGATCCCGGAAACTGAAGAAATACCACTCAGTTGCATTGAGCTTAGCCACCTCTAAATCCCACAAATATATGTAATTGGGTAAGTTCAATTAGCAAGCTGTAACTACGGATAAAATAAAATAATGCTTTCATGTACATGAAATTACGTCTCCGCTCTTGTGTGTGTGTGTGTGTGTGTGTCTGGTTGGGGTTTATTCACTTGCTACATCTTGTACATGAAATTAATCATGTGATTACTTGAATACTATTCACTTATTATTGGAGACAGAAGTGTGCATATATATGGTTGATAGTTACATCTAAAGCTAGCATTCAATTACGTATGTGTGCCTAATTTATTTATTTTTAAAAAAGAAGAAGAAAAACTAGCATGAAATGAAATAATTAAACACAACTATAAAGTTGTCGGGTTTATGCATGTTGCCTTTTATATGAATTATGTGAAATAATAATTTCTTATAAATAGAATAGAATAGTTAATTAACGAGCTGGCAAAGGCTGGGAGGCCATGCATGGTTGGGGGAAAAACAAACAAAGAAGCCTAATTACCGAGTATTTAGCATCAAATATAATTCAACTGGGAAGAAATAATTTCAAAGAGCATGCATGCAGAAATAAATATGTGAAAATGAAACTCTTCAATGCTTTCTTGGAAGATACTCTGCTGAAATCATCATCATGCCTTGAAAATTAATTAAGGGGAAGGGAACAACTGGCCTTCATTATTGATCCCATTTTACTTGGTTGCTTTTGGAAAAATCAATGGAAATTACTAATTTCGGTAGGATAAATAGTAGGCAAGCAAGCATTGGCTTATAGTTTGACTCCTGAAGCCTCCCGGATAAACAATAACAGGTCCCTTGCACCGTAAGGCAATAAAAGCCAAAATCATTTAAGTTTTTGCATTATAAAAATTTTTAATATCCTTATATATATATATATATATATATATATATATATGGGGAAAGACTTCTCTTTTTATATGATATTTTTACAAGTTAGATATATATATATATGGCTACGTACAAAGCATTTTTGTAGAAATCTAGATAAAAACTTTATATTTCTCTAAAAATTAATAGGGAAAATGGAAAATCATATATATTTCCATTAGGGAAGTACTAACAAGAAAATGGACAGGCCACGCATACCCGTTCATGTGTTTGTTCAAATGTTTTTGTAATTAACTTGTATCATGTGTGGTTTGTACTAATAATCAATGATTTGAGATTTAATTTTTTTGAAATAATTAAAAACGGTGACGGTAGGAGAGGATCGAATTATCCTCTAAGAAAAAGAAAAAGAAAAAGAAAAAGCAGAAGAAGGAGACGGTAGGAACATTAAAAGAAGATGATAATTTTATCTGATCCCATGTGCAGCTTCAGACAAGCACATCATGAACCAATATGCGTGTGTGTGTGAACGAACCAGTTATGACACTTAGGCCAGATATATAGGAAGTGCACTAAATTCTTAGGAAGATAGCAGGGGACATAGGACATCGAAGCTTCACATGACCATACAAATTGCCCCCTTGTACAGAATAAAAAAATAAAAAAGAAAAAGAAAAAAAGAACAGGACTATAGCTAACCACTTGCATGGACACGCCCATGGAACACGTACTTGCCTACAGTGTTTTTAGCCGTAAAGGAAAACACTGAGGAGGATAAGCATATCCCCAAAAATAAGTGATATATATGACCTAAGTTCTTACAGTAGCCATATGATCAAGTCAGGCTTTCTTTGATTTGCTTCTAAATTAAGAAAGGTCACACGAGCACCCATTTATACAAGTTAATGAGTAGTAAAACCGGAAAATATATAGAAGACAAAAGTATAGCAATGAATCCCAAGTTGTGAATACTTTAGTTTTTTTGGTAATAACTTGTGAAGAGCTAGTTCCTAATGTTTAATATGCATAAATATTTTGCCTGCTCAGAAAAAAAGAATTGATGGGACTGAAAGAATTTAATCTGAGATTAAGTTGCCAGGTGATTCTTCTAGCCCTTATTATATGTTTCTGTGACCTTTTTTTCCTTGTCGTTGCTTACAACTTACCAAAAGACTATAAAAGAGACCTTAAAGCAATGGGAAGTCAGTCTTTCTTGAATTTGCTTCTGAATTAAGAAAGTCTGGATTCAAATGCTTAGTGATCAGACATGAACACATGCATGTAAGTTATATAAGGAATATATGAGTACTAAAAACTAGAAAAAAATATATATATATGGAACGATGAATCCCAACTTGTGAGAAGTTAATTTAATTACCATGTTTAATATGCATAAATAATTTGCCTGCTCATCATGAGAAGACATTGATAAGACTGAACGAATTTAACTTGGGACTTGCTAGGATTCTTGTAGCCATTATATTTCTATGACCTTTATCCTTGTCTTTGCCTACCACTTACCAAAAGAATTAATTGAAAATATATTAAAAAAGGGTAAAAAAAATAAAAAACAATACCATAGAATATTATTTGGCCAACTATTTTTATCTTATCTTTGGCCACCAATTCAACTACGCACTAAATGGTGAATTTATATTAATTAAGAAGTTTGTTTGGCATTAATTATCATTCGATTTTCATAGCTAAGAGCCTCCCCCCCTTCTCACTATGCATGTGTGTGTGTTATCGTTTTTAAAGAATAAACAGAGACTACACCAGACATGTGTGTCTGTTCGTCTTCCTTGTGATACCGAAACTCAAGTCTTTTTTTTTCATTTTCTGTATGTCTGCAGCTGTGCTGAACCGAGCACAGAAATCCTGGTTTTTTGAATTTTATCATCGATTAATTAAACAATGCATGAATAATATTATTGATGAGTTATTACACGATCGATTAAGCAAAGTATCCTCTTCAAATTGGAAATGAAAGGTGGGGCGAGATTAGAAGCAGGAAAACCTAAGAAGAAACAGGTGGAAATAAATTAGTGATTAAAAGGAGACCTGTATTAGATACATACCAGGAAGTTGCCATGGCTCACAAGTATGCAAGTCAACTTCCACCAAAGTACCCTTCAAGACTTGTTCATTTGTGATCTTTTTGTAGAGGTAATGGCAAACGAGCTCTTCATCACTAGGATAGAACCTAAAACCAGGAGGGAGTGTTGCTCCAATGTCTCTTAGCCCCATGATGATATATAGTCTTTTGAAAGGAAAATTCTAAAGCACTAATTAAGGCTAAAGCAAGGAGCTAGCAAATTTTAGACAAGATGTGGTGGGGGAATACAATTGGAATGTATTTGGGAAAAAAGAAGAAGCTTTGATTTCTTTGTTTTGGAATTTTAGAATAAGATATGTGGGAGAAAGGTTGGTGTTGTGTGTTTATATACATAGTTAGGATGGCAAGTGCCTTTGCCTCTCAGTATTTCTTATAATATTAATTATAGTAGCAGGCCATGCTTGTGCAACTAGTTAGTTATAGTGTGAAGTTTCATGAAAAACCAAAGTTACAAGAAATCTTTCAAGGGAGTGGTGAAATTAAATCAAATATTGACAAAAATCCATAGCTTTTTTTATTAGAGAAGCCTTCCAAAACACCCCTTTTTTTTATTTATAATATAAAGATTTATCCCTTTACTTTAATTCAACAAAACTATGATTATTTTCCTTGCAATACTATTTATGCAAAAGGAAACACAAAGGGTAATAATTTCTATATATGGCCATCATTTTTGTAACCCTAATTAAGTTTTCTAAATTGTTTAATTAATGATAATAATTGCATCGAAGAGAATATAAAAAAAAGGACAAAAATTAAATGGACAGCACTATATAATGTTCCATTTCACATCTAGATCATTGCGCGCATATAATATACTCAAGATATATAGATGGAACTCACGGGGAAAATATTTTTAGTGTACTAAACCATGCATAATATTTGAGTATTTAAAAAAGCAAGAACAAAAATACGGTTAATTAATTATGTATAGAGTACTAGAATACCTGTATTAATTTTATCGTGCTGATGGTATTTTAGTTAATTCTGGTTAATAAGCTGTATGTATTATGATCGGTTGAGATTAAGTTGTGAATTGATTAAATCGAAGGTCATGATCAATTAACGATGGTAGCTGCTGGTACGTGTTCTTAAATAATAAATTGGTAGGATCATTCTATCAGGAGGGCCACCTGCTCGATAAAACGCCCCAAAACAAATTGTCCCAAGCACGTGAACCATTTGATTGATCTAAGACCTCGAAACATAGACAGCTCGCGTAATAAATCAAAATAAATAGCTGGAAATTTCGAATAATAATATCATAATCATGAACTCATTGATATGTATATATCAGGTGAGAGTCCGATCAGTTCAATTTTTTTATCACGGAGGAATATTTTTGGATTGATTAGCAAGGTGGGCCATACAGCTTGTCTTTGGGATATGGGGGCCACTGGTGATGGAGGATATTAGGCCCAATATCAATACATTTTATACGGTGAACTCAACTAATTAATTTGGTGTGGATTTTGTTTTCTAGATGATTAGTAATGCTGGGAAGGCAATAATAATGGAAGTGAGGACAAGGGGATGTTTGTCACAACATGTATCATCTAATGATAATAATTAGAGGGATATTATGCAGTAGATCATGACTGGACTGGGGTCACCGTGGCTTAACATGCCATTGAAATAATGGAGACGTCATTGTAATTTTCACTGTATATATGACCATGACATGTGAGAAAAAAGAAGGAAGAAAAGAGAAAAAAAACCCCCTAAAGAATCTATAGCGTATGTTCATATATGCCGCACAAAGTCAAGAATGCCCTTTCAATTCCGAGCAAGAATGCTTGTGCCTCAGGTTAAGAAATACATGCCATGGCCTCTTTAGATGATGATGGGTCGTTTTTGCCATTCCATTGTATTAATTACAAGCATACATCATTACCTTAAGGGGACATGGAAGCTCAAAGCAAAACGACAGTCATTAATTAGGCTTAGTGGTCCTGTCGGAGAAGAACACGGTTAATTAACACCTAATTATGGCTATATAATAGATCATAAAACTAAATGCAATTAAGGGAACTGAGGTTTAAATCAAAATCAGCAAATTGTCATGAGAATGTAAAGAGATAAACTTATCTCA
>Ga0325402_1002989_pt1 | contig 15067 bp, 11 predicted proteins | sample PopdelMetagenome_22_FD_207212 | JGI IMG/M metagenome (GOLD analysis project Ga0325402, IMG submission 207212) | Populus deltoides microbial communities from Bellville, Georgia, United States - Xylem-PdKOR-R3 | ecosystem: Host-associated > Plants > Phyllosphere > Stem > Wood/Secondary xylem... | reverse complement strand
TGTACCTTATAATAATGGTGGCAGCATGCTTGCTGTACTGCTAAACTGATTTATTTATTTATTTTCCTTTCTTTTCGTTCGTGTAGCAAAATGGAATGCTTATTCGTCTTTCTTATAATTACCTAAATGCCACTACTTTTTTTTAATTAGCAATGCACGCCCTTGCATCTTCCCGCCCTCTTCCTCATTTGACGCTTGTGTCCCCGCATAGCAGGCTCCTCTACGTTGCCTCTCATATTAACCAAGGCCTAGCTTTATGCTCTACAAATCCAATGCCATCTCCACGAGTAAATCTCTTTTCTCCCCTTAATCTCGAAGGTAATTATAAATTAGTCCTTCTTGCTTGAAGATTTATTTCTTATTATTTCTCCCCTGGAAACCCAGCATCTACCTCCCCATATTATAGGAAACGTCCTTTACTTGCACTCTGACCGAAAACAATGTACGGGAGAGGTCGACGCGGTGGCTCGCCTGCTCCGGCAAAAGAAGGAGGGCGTGGCAGAGGACACGGAGCTCCACTTCCTTCTCCTATGGCTTCGTCCGAGGCCGACTCTATCTCATCCGTGAGCCAGCTCGGTGGTGAGATGGAACGGCTTAGTGTTCAAACTGAACCACCTGCTCCTACTCAGGCGCCAGCGGCTATTCCTGCACCGCAACAACAGAAGCAGCAGCAGCAACTCGTACCGGCTTCCTCTGTGAAGTTCGCTCAAAGACCTGATCACGGTACGGTGGGATCCCGGTGTCTCATTAGAGCTAACCACTTTCTTGTTGAGCTCGCTGACCGAGACTTGCATCACTACGATGTAATGTTAACTTTTTTTCTTCTCTACTTTTTTTTTTGTGGTTAATTATTTCAGTTTCTGTTTGGTTCTCGAGAAAATGAAGGAAAATATTATCGAAGGAAGTTTTTGTGCTTAAAGTTATTATGAGAAGACGTGCTTTGTTTGGCTTTTTATATATTTGTCACTCCTTTGTTTTTTTTATGGACTTTGAAATAAACGCAGGTTACAAAATAACGCTATTATTTATTTTCTTTTCATTTTTTTTATATTTCGGTGTTTTCATCAACTAGAAATGTTTTGTTATGTTTTTTCTTTTGCTGTACAAAAGGCTTGTGAATCTGTTTTTGTTTCTAATTGTTTTTTAACAAATATCGTCAAACTTAATTTCAGACCCATTAATTCTCTGTTTTATTTATTTATTTTTTGGTTTGTTTATTAATTTATTTATTTCAACTGGTAAATATGATTATCATCTCTCATTTAACTATATCCTCTTTGCTTTGTTTGTGGAGCAAGGAAGATTTATTTTTCCAGGTTTAAAGTTTTAGTAGCAGTGGCTAACCTAGCATCGATGCAAATATCTGTCTCTGGGTGTGCTTAGTTAGGTCGAGCACTTGACGTTTCAATTTTGGGTTTAACCCTTTTTTTTTCTTTTTTCTTTTTTGTCAGCCTAAAAGTTTTTTAAGATGTTCGCCAACCTGAATTCATAGGTTGCACAAATATATATATATGCTTATAAAATCTTAGCGAGTAAACACTTCGTTCTGTTGTTTGGTTCCCAAGAAAAAGTTGGGAATAGATAAGGTATTGCTAAATAATTAACCAATTACCATTTCTGTTGTTTGGTTGGGTATTAGAGCATTTCATTGCTTCAAAGTAACCTTAAACGTGGGATTTCAAAAATTGCTTAATGGCACCTGATTCTTATTTTTTCCCCTAATATAACTGAAAGAGTTGAGTGTTCTTTGGGTTTTTAGACTTGGACTGTTTGCTTTTGTCATGCTCTGTTCATTGCTTGATAAGCTTGCTGTGATTTGAATATGGCTCATTTATGTTCATCCCTATTTTAATTTTCTTTTGTTGTGTTGTATGAGTTTTTTCCCGATTCTTCTAATGTTGATCCTGTAAGGTGTTTCAGTTTTACTGTTTGTATCTTACAGCATGGACATTGTATATGGTGTAGGTTTCTATAACTCCTGAGGTTGCATCTCGAGGGGTCAACAGAGCAATAATGAGAGAGCTGCTTGCTTCGAATAGCACACACTTCCAGAGTAGAAAACCTGCTTATGATGGAAGAAAGGGATTCTACACTGCTGGACCTTTAACATTCACCTCAAAGGATTTTGTGGTTACCCTTGTAGACAAAGATGATAAAGGATCTGTGAGGTGATTTCCCTTCCTTCACCTACTTTTATGTATATTTCATGGTTCTATGTTTTCCAGCAGTTCACCTACTTGTACGTGATTCAAATCAGCATTATAACCCTTATATCTGCACAACAGAAAAGAGAGGAAATTCAAAGTCACTATCAGGTTGGCATCCAAAACAGACCTTTATCATCTCAAGGAGTTCCTGCAGGGAAGACAAAGGGGTGCGCCGCATGATACCATACAAGTACTCGATGTAGTCCTAAGGGAATCACCATCCAACAAGCAAGTGTCTCAGAATCAGTAAAGATAAATCTGTCTATTCATTGATGTTTCATTGCTGAATGCTGAATGTGGAATTCTATGATTGGTTTCTTTTTCCATGTCAATCTTCTGCCATAATGAAGTTGCACCATCGTTGGGAGGTCTTTTTTCACAGCAGGTCTGGGTGGCCAAAATGAGATTGGTAATGGTATAGAATGCTGGAAGGGATTCTACCAGTCTCTACGCCCAACGCAGATGGGAATGTCTCTTAACATAGGTACATTTTCTGTGGCTTGTATGCAACTTTGAACTTCTAGCTGAAACATTTCTAAGCACATCTAAGTCTTTGTTTGCAGATGTATCAGTCGCTGCCTTCTACGAGCCGATTCTTGCTGTTGACTTTGTTGCAAAACTATTAAATTTAGGAGATCCAATTAGAGCAGCAACCAAGCCTTTGTCAGATAGTGATCGAGCAAAGGTATCCCCCCCTCGCCCGGTGTTGCATAGTTAGCGGCATTCATTTAAGGTGGTTAATTGACCGTGTGGTAAATGAGTATTCTAAAACACATGGACCGAATAAAAGTTCAGACCGCTCCAATACAGTTTTTTTGATTAATCTCTGCATATCCCTTTCCTAGATGTGCTGCATTTGTACTTGAATTTCTTTTGACGTGGCACAAAAACCTTTCTTGATTCACTTCTTTCAGTTGAAAAAAGCTTTGAGAGGAGTCAGAGTAAAAGTTACCCATGGAGAGGAGAAGCGTTACAAGATCACTGGAATATCTCCTTCAGCAACAAACCATCTAAGGTAAGGTTGTCTTTAGCGAAGTTTTTCTCAGTTTGTAATGCAACATTATTTCCACACTATTTCGTTTAGTAGCCATCTTCATTCTACCGTCTTTCATTCCCTTTTTCTGCTCATGAATGTTTTGTTTGGCTAAAGAGCCTTGCATATTGACTGGATTCTTAATTCATTCCAGGTTTGCTGCTGAAGATGGAAAACAAAAATCAGTTGTCCAATACTTCCTGGAAAAATACAATATAAGGCTTCGTTTTGCATCCTGGCCTGCTCTTCAATCAGGAAATGATTCAAGACCAATATTCCTGCCTATGGAGGTTTATTATATATTACCTTGGTTATCATTACCACTTATGTTTGACTTATTATTACAACATCTCTTTCTCTGTCTACGCCTTCACACTCTAGGATAAGCCTTACTATTTATTATCTCTATACTCACTGTTTACTTGTTTCAATACAGTGTTGCAAGATTATCGAAGGACAAAGGTACTCAAAGAAGTTGAATGAGAAGCAGGTGACAGCCTTCTTGAGAGAGGCCTGCAGGCGCCCTGTTGAGAGAGAACATAGTATTGAGCAGGTGATTGTGATTGTCACTCCCACTTCTAGTTTCTGTTTCTTCTAGCTGATTTAATCTTAGTTCTAGAGCTGTGTGGAAGTTTCAAAAACTTTCCTTTTACGGTATGATGATCCAAGTCATATGTTGGCAATAGATTGTTCATTTTAATGACGTTGCACAAGATGATCTAGCCAAAGAATTTGGAGTCAGTGTCAAAAAGGAGCTGACTTGCATCGATGCCAGAGTCTTGCCACCTCCAGTGGTAATTATACACCATTCCTTTCTTTCCAATACGCTTTACGATCCCTCAAACTGGCCTTAACATTTCACATTCTGGATTTGATTCCTCAGCTCAAGTACCATGATTTGGGAAAAGCTAGAACTGTAAGACCCCGAGTGGGGCAGTGGAACATGATTAATGCTGTAAGTAATGAATTTATATTCCCACTTTCGGAACATGATGGAATATAATTGATAGTATAATAACATTGCAGCTGTCTTACTTTTATTTACGTTTTCTAGTTTGCATTTCTGTCGTTTTAGAGTGGATCATCTCGAGATCATCTTTTATTATTTCCATGCAGAAATTGTTCAATGGGGCCACAGTGAACTTTTGGATGTGTGTCAACTTCTCAAGTCTTGGTGAGCAAATGGCTGCTAGCTTTTGTCGAGCCCTGGTAGGCATGTGCAACAACAAGGGGATGGTGAGCATCGTTCCTTGATGTACTTACCGGTTACTTTGAAAAGTCACTACCTAAAAGCCTTGTACTTTTCAGGTCATAAATCCTGCACCTGTATTCCCAATACGGTCTGGCCATCCTAACCAGCTGGAGAAAACATTGGCCGAAGTTCACAGCATGTGTAATAATGAAAGAAAACAGCTTCAAATCTTAATTATCATTCTCCCTGATGTCAGTGGAAGTTATGGTAATAAACTTAACACTCATCTGAAATGGTGAAGATAATTCGTTCTCTACTGACCATGCACTTTTACTTACATGCTTCAAAGGCACAATAAAAAGAGTATGCGAAACTGAACTTGGGATAGTTTCTCAATGCTGTCAACCCAAGCAAGCAAGAAAGTGTAGTCCTCAATACTTGGAAAATGTTGCACTGAAAATTAATGTGAAGGTTTGTCCCATCACAATCTCAGTTTAATATTCTGAATCACTGTGGCAAGTTCAACTCTCTACTTATCAATCAATTGCGTCAATAGGCTGGAGGGCGAAACACAGTATTAGAGGATGCCCTGAATAGGAGAATACCTCTTCTAAGTGACACCCCAACTATAATCTTTGGTGCTGATGTAACCCATCCACAACCAGGGGAGGATTCTAGCCCTTCAATAGCTGCGGTAAGCAAAAACATGTTTCTTCCTCTTATTTGTTTCACTTCTTGCATGCAATGAAGGTTTTTTAATTTTCTTATAAATTCATCAACTTACAGATTGTGGCATCAATGGACTGGCCTGAAGTAACCACCTACAGGGGCCTGGTATCTGCTCAGAAACATCGTCAAGAGATTATTCAAGATTGTGCTGGAATGATCAGGTAAGAAATGAACATGGATAATTGAGAAGTTCTTCTATCCGAGTTATCTGTTTTATAATTTCTCCTTTTTATTGATGTTTCCAGGGAACTTATGATTGCTTTCAGAAGAACAACTAATCAGAAACCTAGCAGAATAATTTTCTATAGGTATATGGTTGTCCAAATTTTAGGAGATGAGCAGATCTGTTTTTCAAGTTGCTAATCTAGTTTTCAACATATGAAAGGGATGGTGTTAGTGAGGGCCAGTTCAGCCAAGTTCTCCTTTATGAGATGGATGCTATCCGAAAGGTGAGAAGGATTTGTTCCAGGTTCAATTATTATATTTTTTTAATGTAAGCGACAATTCTTGCAAAGAGGTTTCTAATTTTCTGCTTCTGCTCTCATCAGGCTTGTGCATCTCTGGAACCAAACTATTTGCCACCAGTTACTTTTATTGTAGTGCAGAAGAGACACCATACTCGGCTCTTTGCTACAAATCCTAACCAAACAGACAAGAGTGGAAACATCCTTCCTGGTTAGTATGATGATTGCTCTGTTTTGTTTGTGGGATTGGAAATTCTTTTCGATTGACTGGAGAGCCTAAGTCCTAGAGGACAAGACTAAATGTTAGTACATAATTTGGAGAGTGAAACAAGGTCCACTACAATGAGTATTGCCACTGATGTGATTTGAACCTTCTCAAGTTTTCTCTAAAATCTTTTCTATTGTTAGGAACGGTTGTTGATACAAAGATATGCCATCCTTCAGAGCACGACTTTTATCTCTGCAGTCATGCAGGAATTCAGGTAGCTTTAAATGTAAATTATCATAAGCTTTTACTGAAAGATTGAATGCAACCATGATTTCACTTGACTCAGGGGACTAGCAGGCCGGTGCATTATCATGTGTTGTGTGACATGAACAAATTCACTGCTGATTGCCTGCAGATGTTGACTAACAACCTGTGCTACACGTACGATTTTCTATCCTTTCCACATTGTTACAAGAATAATGGTTTTAAACACTTGGAACCTCTGTTGAATAAAGTTCTGTGCATTTTCTATTCATATTAAAGCAGCAGTTTAATTTATTTTTATTTTTCACCTGCCATAGGTATGCAAGGTGCACCCGCTCTGTTTCTGTGGGTTCGTTTCTAACCCCTAACTTGTTCACTTTCTGTCTCTGGACCTCATCTCTTTTTTTCCCTCTACATTCAAACATGATGTCTTTTGTCTAACATATCCGTTTGTTTCTGAAAGTATGTCATGTTATGCTGAATGTGCAGTTCCTCCTGCATACTATGCACACTTGGCTGCATTCAGGGCAAGATACTACATAGAGGGGGACATTGCTTCTGATAGTGGCGGCGGCGGCACAGGACCTCCTGTGAGGAGGGAAGCTGCCCCTGTCCACCCACTTCCAGCCATCAGCCCCAACGTGAAGAATGTTATGTTTTACTGTTGAGTCCTCGGTTTTTTCAGACCTTTTGATTACAGAAGTAAAGCTATAGCTACCATTGGGATATGCATTTTAAGGGGCCATTTTGTGTTTCTGAGGACATTCCCTCATATTGTGAAAGCTTCTATGATACAAGTTTTAATTAAACGCTGAAACTTGATATGGCGGCCCTTCTCTTACTAGCCAGCCAACTGCACTTCTATTACTAGACGTGTTGATACAAGCTCAATAAGAGAGAGATTATTATAGAATATTAAAATATTAAAATGGTAAATCTAGATATATTAAAAGAAAACATAATACTGTGAGATCATATATAAACAATGGTACCATAAATGTTGATTATATTAATACAAAGAAATATAAATTACCTATAAGGATACCCTACCTACTGATTGAATGGAAATCCCCAAGGTTCAAAGAAAAAAAATAAATCATAATAGTAGTTAATTAACATGCACTGATTTATTTATATCCATCTCTATGGTCAGGGGCGGAGGCCGCGGAGCTATAAATTTTAGTTTAGTTGGGCCTATTTAAAGAAAAGAATTTATGAAGAGATAAAATTTAAATATTTTTATTTTTATTTTTAAAGCTAAATGTCTAATTTATTGAAAGAGGAATGCTGAAAAAAGATTTTCCTTGCAACGGACCCCACCCCTGCCAGCCCCCCTAATTTCGCCTCTACTACATATGGTGCAAGTAGTCAGGCTAAGTTTCTTTAAAGTAACCAACTTGAAAAGAAGAAAATAAAAAACATTGGAGTTGGTTGTGAGCCAGGGTTTAGATTAAAATGTCAATGCTAGCAACAAAAGAGTCAAAATTACAGGACAACAATCAATTACCGTGAATCAAGTCTCCCTAGCAAATTCATGAATTGTCCATCTTGATCTCCACCATGGCAGTCATGGTTATGATGAGCAGCCCCTCAATCAAACACCGAGCGAAAGTTGGGAGAGCAGAGAAGGACAAGGTTTTGAAAGGCATGGCATGGGAGGAAGCCGGATCTTGTCCTCGGTGAAGATAACTAAAATATAAAATTTAGCTATTTCATTTGAATTAACTATACAAAAATAAAAAAAAGATTAAAAACTACAACCAGCTCTTTCAAATACGTATCATCGATGGTAGCGGTGGCTTCTGAAGTTGAAGCAAGCGACCAAATAGCAAAATTAGCAACATATCATCGACGGTAGCGGTAGCGTTTGAAGTTGAAGTAAACATGCAAAATTCCACGTTCGAATGTGCACTTGAACCCCTTCTTATGAGAATATTCCCATTCTTTATTTACGATCTTGAATGCCTGTCATACAATCAAATCGCTGGTGAGCTACATATCCACATCAATATCAGGGGGAAACTTTCGGTCGGATAAAGACAACTTACTATATCTTCATAAGGTGGCCCTGCATGGAACCTGATAATGCAAGTCTCACCATTGTCCCCGTCCTTCTCGATGGTAAAAGTTGGAGCCTTTATCTTGTCAACAAGGTCTGGGTAAAAGATATTGAATTTGTATCCTTGCACAATCTTAGGAGGAGGGTTGTCATGATCATAGTGAGTCTGGTTGTATTTGTTCCACTCATATCCAGTGTGAACTCGATTGAAATACTTGGGCTTTCTTGGTCGGTACTTGTCATGCCACCAATATACCTGGTATCCACATCAATTTCTTAGAAAAAGCTTAAAATGACTTTGAAAGGGAGTTAGCAAGGCAAGCGCCATTCTTTTTTGTTTCCTCAGTCTAAAGGGGGCTGAAATAGCCGAAGTAACACACCTGTGAATCTAGATTCACTTCAGCACCAGAGCCAAATACTGCATCACCTTCCTCCATGGCTCCCATAGCTTTCATGGCCTTCAGCTCCAAGTTATCTTCTGAAGGAGGGGGCTTTGATGCCATAGCTTCTTGAATTCGTCTTTGTTGTTCCTCTACAACAGCCATTCGTTTCCTTTCCTGTTAATTTGTCAAAATATAAAACCTCACAGTTAAACCAAGAAACAAGTTTATAATTGGCATTCTCATTAATAAGCATATAAATCTGTTATAAAAATTACCAGTATAGCCCTATCCTCTTCAGGATCAATTGCTTCTTCATTTTCATCACCATGCAATAATTCAGGTGAAAATGATCCAGCCTCCTCTGCCTCGTGAGTCTCCTCCTCCAATACAAGTTCTGGAGAGAAAGTTTCAGCATCTGCTAACAAAAAACAAATATTAGTGAATTTCATCCAATGATTAAAAAAAAAAGAAAAGAAGAAAAAAGAGATCACTACTCAATCAGAAATGGTAAAGGGCAGAAACCTTGGGTATCATCATCCTCGATATCCTCCTCACTAAACCTTAAACTGTTATCATTTTCTAACATATCATCACCCTTCAACGAAGGCTCAAGGCGTTGCAAATGCTTGCGTAACATCTTAGCATGAATTTCCTTCAAACAAGCCTGTGACCACAGCAATTCACTGGTGTGACCCAATGCCTGTATTGCAAATAACTTATAAGAAATTAAAGAGCTTTGGGAGATAAATACCTTTGCCTTGTATATCTGAAGTCGTTTAAGAACAGCCTCCCAATACTCAACCACTTTCGCTGTGCCTGAGCTCATTTGTGACTCAATTTGGGACCTTAATGCTTCAAGCTCATTTGAAGTCTTCCCTTCCAAGAGATTCCTGACATCTGCTTCAATACTGGAATGCAGACCTCTTTCTTCTGCAAGAAACTCAGAAGGTGGTTGCTCCCCACGGACCCTAGCCCGATCCAGTGCATCCTTTTTCCGAGCTTCAGCCAGCTCCCAATTACAAACCACCAAAAGAGCCTGTTAAATTGTAGATATCAAAAGAGTGTCTTCTAGGTTTCCATCCTTTTCTGAAACTAAATATTCAAATAATATCTCTTCATGATCAATGATCATGAGAAATCAGTACAAGCAGTAATAAGCACACGAAGCTTCTACGCATGAATTTGTACAAACCAATAATGAGAGAGAGAGAGAGAGAGTGATCCCAAAGGGGCAGCAACATGAAGCCTGTTTGACTGCTTCCATCCATCAACTGCTAAATTTCTTATTCTATTATAGAGCCATCATAGGTATGCAAAGTGGAAAATTCATGAAGGTGTTTTAGTAACTGCTGGAAAGGCATCTACCATAAATATGGTTCTCTTTCACAACCACAGCAGCAATATAGAAAGGAAAAAAACAGTACCTCCCAATAATCAATATGTGTCTGAGTATTTCTATCCATATCCAAATGCATTTTGATGTCATCGTGAAGCTCTTCCATCTCTTTGACAGTCAACCCCTGCATTGTATAGGCAAATGACAGTGTGAACACTCAAAAGAAAATATTCAACACTTGTTCACTGCAAATCACAGAATATAGAAGGATTTACAAGTGGAACAGACAAATGCAGTGGAAATGTTTACATCAAGATGTCACACATTTGAGTATCTAGGGTGAATTAATCACATAAAAACTCATAAAAAAATAAAAACTGTAGTCAGATATAATAACATTCATTCATTTCTCTTATCTAAAATATTCTCTGATTGAAAAACACTGAAGAACACAAGCTATCATTTTAAACCGAAACTGTTGCACCTGTGATGTTCGATACTAATGAAAGAAAATAAAAATGGCACCAAGGCAGAAAAGAAAAGTAACCACATATTAAACGTTTACCTTGAAAACCATATATGGTTCATCTATTTCTATATCCAAATCATCTGAGACATTGAGGTGTTTGGAAAGGACATCAATAGGTTTCACTCTCCCTTCACGCAATCTAATCTCTGACCTGACTTTGCTTTGGTCAAAATGAAACTGCATATTGAAGATGTATCACATCAATTAACTCCCCAAATAGAAAATATGAAGCACTAATGAAAATAAAAAGAGCACCAAAAAATGAAATGCTCTTAACAATTTACCTCCTCTTCTTTTTTCTCCCAGTCTTGGAATTCAGCCCTGGCACGTTCTCTGGCTAAGATTGCCTGCAGAAAGTGATATGTAGTTATGAACCAAGCTACATCTAAATTTTACCAAATAAAGAAATCAGAAAATAGTCAAATTTCATCTTTGCTGACATTAAGTTAACAATCTATTGCTCTTTCTGGCACAGATTTTAAGAATAAAATTGCATCTTTATCATGAAATCAAGCTTTTACCATTTCTTCCTCATGCTGTGCTTTTTCAAGTGCCCTTTCCTCTCTTCTCTTTTTCACCTTTTCAATCTCCGCCTGCAACATACAAGTGAATAAATATTGGTCGATATCAAATGATTGATCACATCAACAGTGACTTCAACTATTCCATCAGTTAAACTAGCAAAAGAGTTACCTCTGCTTTCTTGAAAAAGAAAAGAAACTAAAATTTATATTGTAAAAGATAACAAAAATATAGGTGCTTCTTTAAAACAACTAAATAAAAGATGATTTAAAATCCTGGCATTCACTGGAGAGGCATAAGATGCAGAGCCAAAATACACCCCAGACCAAAGCAGCCATCATAAAGTTTAAAATTGCCAAAACAACCGATTGCTCTGCTAAGCACTATGTTAAACTTCCTCTAGAAAGATCAATTAAGTTGTCGCACAAAACATTTATTCGATAACAGGGTATCAACAGGTAGATGGAAACCTCACCTAACAGTGAAAAATTACATGTTACATTACATTAAATTGTAATTTGATTGGATTTTCATCACTTAACCACCAAAAGAAATCATTCACAATTTGTCAAATTAACAGGTTTCTCTGATTCTGTTGATGGATTGTGTTCAATGGAAACACATATGTATTCCTAATCAATGGCCTGTCTAGAAAGTAAATACCATAATGTTCATGGAAACAATAGCTTCTTTTTTTTTCAACTATAGGTTTTAATACATAGATTTCTGGAAGCATCTGCTTGGCTTATCCTAAGACGCTTGCATAACCCACAAATTCTTCTAATCTTAAGTCCTGAGGTTTCTCTCCAAAATCAGACATAAGGTGTGGATTCTAGAAGGGTCAAGGCCTTTTCTTGTGTATATTTCCATTCCCATCTAACTCAGACCCCTCACTCCACTCAAACCCTGCTTAACCAACTATATCTGCATAAGCCTAGGTGCTATCCAAGGCAAAAGTTTTATTCAGGTAACAGTACTCAGGAAGGTTAACACTATGGATTTGAACGTTAAGAGGCCTTATAAGACCATCTCCCCAACTTTCATGCATAGAAATGTGGAAAGACACACACCTACCTTTGTTGCATTATCATGAACTTAGGAGATCAAGAAAAAGGTGTTCTATATGTGTTGTGAATAATGGATTTCTCCGTACAAGGTTGTTGATTGAATGACTGAAAATTTTCAGAGATCATTCCCCTTCCAAGTAACTGTAGGGGGGTAGGATAACAGTTTTGACCTCTTTATGGCATACTGCTTAAAGGGCATTTACAGGGGATTCTTTAACAGATACTTATCATCAGCATTGGAAACCTGTTTTGTCATTATTTTTCTTCATTGTTGGTTATACTTCACTGTAGGAAACTTTCATCTTCACTGCTACCATTCTGGATTTTATTCTTTTCAAATAAAGTCTTCAGTTCTTGTTCCAAAAAAAAAAAGGGACACCGGCTTAAATAAAAGTGTGCCACATGATGTGTGAACTCTGACAAACATCTTCAACAAAGCTTCAAGGAAGAGTTATTTTTCATGACATAGCAGCAAGGACAAAAGGTTAGTAACCTAAGCTCCAACTGGGCCAATATACAGTAAAGCTATGAGGTTCACTTATCAGCAGTCTATTGGGATATAGACTTCATACCTCCATTCCCCAACTCCTTATTCATTCTGCTATCATCTCCTCTTATCAAGGTATTTCACTTCTTCAAATAATGCTAAAAATGTTCAGACCCCCTCTTCTGGTAAAAAAACTTAAAGACCCACATGCATCAGCGACTACCATTTAGTTTTTCCTTGTGGTGTTTTAACTGTATGAGCATAATAAGGTCACTGGATCCAGTTTCTTCTGATCTCTATAAGTGGTAGAATTTAGATAATCCCAACCACTAACATTAAAACCCATACTAGAACACATTTATCAAATTTGTTTAAGAAACAACAGGATGGTACTGCTACCCTTGTAAGAATAAAAGCCAAGAAACTTCAAAGTGCAGAACAAAAGGAGAAGAAATCAATTTGGAAAAAATCAAATTGACAAGTAAAATAACCTATAAATGCATACCATCCTTTCTCTCTGTTTCTTTTTCTCAGCTTTAACTGAAAACATGTCAAGTGGCACACCTTGGGAAACATCACGTTCGATTTTCTTCCGCCACACAAATCTGCAACTCATCCACCATAACCCAATTACATAAAAATCAAACTGGTATGATTTAAGCCTCTATTCTGCAATTGAGTTAACTCCATAAGTTGTTTTGGCTCATAAGTCAGGGCAAACATGCATAAAGGAGAATTGTGATTTTTCCCAAGTAATAAATAGAAAGCCCACGTCTATTTAAGAAAAGATGCAATAGCTGGTGTGATTAGATTCATTCGATGAAGCATTTTATTGATTATTACAAAGCATTGGAGAAATATGAAGGTAATCAAAACAAACTGCTTGGAACCCTTGAAAATTAACTGAAGTTCATTATTTTACTAGGTTAAAATCCCCAAACTGAGATGAAAGTATGACAGCCCTCTAGCAGCAAACTGTGGCAAGTGATACACATCATGTAAATCTAAGGGTGTCTAGTTCTCTCCTTTGTGCTTCTTTATTTCTGCAAATTGACTCAAACACCCACCAAGTATCTCATCACACATTTCTCAATCCAGCACATCTACTTTCAAACACTCTCATATCAACTAGACCAGTACAGAGAGAAAAATAGCATTCCACCCCCTGCCACTTAAGCCCTCATATGCTTAAAGGAGTCATTTCGTGTACAAAAGGTTACGGATATAAATCAATTTCCAGCATCGCAGAAACATGATCATGAATCAGAATTACAACAACAGCCAAAATTATTAGGACATGTGCTCTTTAGTTTAAAAAATTAGTCACTTTAAATTAACCTCTGTCAATTTCACTGTTGTAATTGAATTGCCTATAAAATCAAAAGCTATCAAAACTAATCATACCCTAACTCATGCATTTTCCAAAAAAAAAAGAATACAGATTTCCCAAACAAGTAAATCATAACAAACCAATACAGTTGGAAGCTAAAAAAAAACCCTTACTTTTCGTTGAGATTAGAATCACCAAACGGATTAGAATCATTAGAATAACCAGACACGGACTGCGCCTTCAATTTCTTTGCTGCTTTCATAGCCTAAATAAAATAATATATTAATTATGAAAAGGCACGACTTAAATATCAAAACTAAAAAAAAAAAAACCTAGAAATCAAGGAAACAAAATAAATACCTTTCTCTGAGCTTTTTTGGCCAGATATTCTGCAATTTCTTCTTCACTAATCTTCCGCGAAGAGCTATTCTTCCTCTTCCGGTCGCGACCACTGTCGCTGGAATCATCCGAAGTCCGGTGCCGGCGATTAGTTCTTCCTTGACTGCGGCTACGACTACGACTACGTTCCCGACGCTTGCCGGAGCTCCTCCTCCGTGATGAGTCGCGTGAGTCATCAGAGAAGGACTCCGAGCCGGACTTAGAGTCGTAGGATTTTCTACTTCTTCGAGACGACGACAACGTTTTCCTCCTCTTGCTGTCCATGGTGCGACGATAGGAGGGAGGGCGTGTTGATTTGAGCTTTTTGTGTTGGGGATTCACGAATTCGATGTCGTTTTAAATTGTGTTAATGACCGTCTTGGTTGCGGTACTTATTGGTTTTTTTTTTATAATTTGAGTGTTTGAGCAGTGTCAAATCTTAATTTTTTTTATTGCATCTTTTTTTTATGGCAATTTTTATGACAAGTTTTTTACACTTTGTTATAGGAAAATACAATTATAAAACAGTGGATGAAAGCATAAAACACAGAGAAAGAAACCAAATGAACAATTTTCACTTTTATCCGCCTATTTTCCTTTAAATTTCTTTATAATCCTTTTAGTTTTTAAGATTTTAGTTTTTTTATCTAAAATTTTATCTTATTCATGTTTTACTTTTTAAGTTTAAGATATGAGAAAAAAATTATTAAAAAACAGAAAATAAAAAAAAGAGAGAAACTTGTCCTTCTAAAATAAAAAAAAAAATTGATATTAGTCAACAAGTTTATTTCAATAAAAGTAATTCCATTAAAGTTTTTTTTTAATTAAAAAGTATATCAGAACTCAAGGAGTTTTTTTAACTCTTTTGTTAATTTAAGG
>Ga0325402_1002987_pt1 | contig 15077 bp, 10 predicted proteins | sample PopdelMetagenome_22_FD_207212 | JGI IMG/M metagenome (GOLD analysis project Ga0325402, IMG submission 207212) | Populus deltoides microbial communities from Bellville, Georgia, United States - Xylem-PdKOR-R3 | ecosystem: Host-associated > Plants > Phyllosphere > Stem > Wood/Secondary xylem... | reverse complement strand
TAAAGATAGACAAATGGTGGAATTGATGTGCAATGGAACTTTTGAAGATAAAGACCCTAATGAAGCAATGGAGTACCTAGACTTGCTAGCTGAAAATGCTCAAAATTAGGACACTACATGCAATTATAAGGCACCAAGTAAAACCCAACCTCATATATCAAACCATGGCAGATCTAAAAGATACTCTTACAAAATTCACATCTGCTCTCAGTTTTCAAGAGAACTGTAAGTTTCCATCTCAACCACAACAAAATTCCTAGGGGCAATGCAATGCAAAAGCAAGTAGTTTCGGAAGCCAACATATGGATCAAGTCAAATCAGTCATCACTCTTTGCAGTGGTAAGGTTATTAAAAGACCCACTCTTGAATCTTATGAGAAAGATGATGAGTCAATCTCTAAGGGTAAGGAAGTGGTTGAATCTGAACATTGCAAAGAAAAGGAAAGTTAATCACAACTCTAAAATCTTTGAAACTTTCAAATAGGAAAGGATCAATATACCTTTGTTAGATGCTATTAAATAGGTACCTTCTTATGATAAATTTTTGAAAGATCAGTGCACTGTGAAGAGAAAACTAAATGTGAAAAAGAAAGCCTTTTTAGCCGAACAAGTAAGTGCTATTCTTTAAAATAATAATGCTTTGAAATATAAAGACCCTGGTTGTCCTACAATTTCATGCTTTATTGGAGAACATAAAATTGAAAAAGCTTTACTTGATCTTTAGAGCTAGTGTGAATTTACTTCCATATTCGGTTTTTTAAAGTCTCTATATAGGTGAGTTAAAACCAACTTCTGTAACTCTTTTACTTGCTGATAGATCTGTAAAAGTGTCTAGAGAAATAGTTAGAGATGTGTTGGTACAAGTTGATAAATTCATTTATCCTGTGGATTTTTTGTCTTGAATACACAACATATTGAAACATGTAATTTAATTTCTGATATTTTAGAACGTCCATTTCTTGCAACCTCTAATGCATTGCAAGCAACCTAGAGATGATAATGATTTACAGGAAGTGGACTTTATTGAAAAATTAGTTCAAGATCAATTTCAAACCACTTCTAGTGAAACTTAGATTGATGAATCTGACAATTTACAAATGGTTTATTTTCAGGAAAAATCAAAGGCAAATAGATGGAAACCAAAAATTAAGGAATTGCCACCATGATCAATTGAGTCCATACCTTCAAGTGTTCAACCACCAAAACCTGATTTGAAGCCGTTACCATTCAATCTCAAATACTCATTTTGGGGAGAAAATGAAAATTTTCTGGTAATAATCTCTTCCAAACTTAATGCATATCAAGAAGGTAAGTTATTACAAACTATGAAAATGCACAAAAATACATTAGGATGGACCATAACTGACATAAAAGGAATTAGTCCTTTGATTTGCACACACAAGATTTATTTGGAGGAAAATGCTAAACCCTCTAGAGAAATGCAACAAAGGTTTAATCCTAATGGTGAAAATGAAATCATTAAGCTTCTAGATAATTGAATCATTTATCCTATTTCTACAGCAAAAGGGTAAGTCCTACCCAAGTTATACCCAAGAAGTCTGGAGTCACTATGATAACAAATGAGAAAAATGATTTAATTGCAACTAGGACTATTACTGATTGGCGCATGTGCATTGACTATAGGAAACTTAATTTAATGACTAGAAAATATCATTTTCCTTTACCTTTCATGGATCAAATCCTAGAAAGAGTTGCAGGTCATGAATTTTATTGTTTCCTAGATGGTTATTCAGGTTACAACCAAATTGAAATTGCATTGGAAGATCTAGAGAAGACTACTTTCACATGTCCATTTGGTACTTTTGCATATCGAAGGATGCCTTTTGGATTATGTAATGCACCAGCCACATTTCAAAGATGCATGCTCAGTATATTTACTAATATGGTTGAATATTTTCTTCAGATTTTTATGGATGATTTTTCTATTTTTGGCGATTCATTTGATGAATGTTTGACTAACTTGGAAAAAGTTTCGAACAGGTGTGAAGAGAAGAATCTTGTACTGAATTGGAAAAAATATCACTTTATGGTAACAAACGACATTATACTTGGTCACATTGTTTCATCAAAGAAATTAAGGTTGACAAATCTAAAATCAAGTTAATTGCTAACTAGCCAACACCAAAATCTATTAAAGATGTTAGATCATTCTTAGGACATGCTTGTTTTTATAGAAGGTTCATCAAAGATTTTAGTGTACTATCTAAGCCTTCGAGTAACCTTCTAATAAAGGATAATATTTTTGAATGGATGAACATTGTGAAGAAGCCTTTGTTAAACTTAAAAACTTACGTACTTCTGCTCATGTCATTCAACCTCCTAATTGGTCATTGCCTTTTGAAATAATATGTGACGCTAGTGATTATGTTGTAGGTGTTGTCTTGGGACAAAAAAAAGATAAGAAACCTTATGTGATTTACTATGCAAGTAAAACTTTAAATAGTGCTCAAATGAATTACACCACCACTGAAAAAGAATTACTTGCAGTAGTATTTGCATGTAAAAAATTTAGGTCTTATCTTGTTGGCTCACCTGTTGTTGGTTTTAGTGATCATGCAGCATTGAAATATCTTCTTTCTAAAAAAGATTATAAAGCTAGATTGGTGTGGTGGATTTTGTTACTTCAAGAATTTGATGATTGACAACAAAAATGTTATCGCATATCATTTATCAAGATTGACAACAGATTCGAGATCTAACATCACACTAATTGATGATTACTTTCCTGATGAATCTTTACTTTTCGTCTCTATAATGCCTTGGTTCGCTAATATTGTTAATTTTCTTGTTTCAGGGCTTTTGCCAGCTCATTGGAGCACCCAAGATAAAAGAAAGTTCTTGAACGAAGTGAAGAACTTTTATTAGGATGACCCTTATTTATTCAAATATTTCAAAGATGCATTCCTGATAATGAGGTAAGTAGTGTCATCAAATTTTTTTCATTTTAAGGCATGTAGAGGTCATTTCTCATCAAGAAAGACAACTGCAAAAATCTTACAAAGTGGATTTTACTGGCCCACCATATTTAAGGACTCACATATATTCTGCAAGACTTGTGAAAATTATCAAAAGTTGAGATCTATTTCAAAACGTCACATGATGCCTTCAAATCCTATTCTTGTCATTGGGATCTTTGACTGTTGGGGTATAGATTTCATGGGTCCATTTCCTCCATCATTTGGTTTTTTGTACATATTAGTCGCAATAGATTATGTTTCAAAATGGATAGAGACAATTCCAAGTCGAAATAATGATCATAAAACAATGATAAAGTTTTTGAAAGAAAATATTTTGAGTCGATTTGGAATCCCTCAAGCTATGATAAGTGATAGTGGAACACATTTCTGCAACAAGTCATTTGAGTCTTTAATGAAGAAATATGGAATCATACATAAAGTTGCTACCCTTATCACCCTTAGACAAGTGGACAAGTAGAGCTTGCTAATATGGAGATCAAATAGATCTTGGAGAAAACAATGAACCCTAATAGGAAAGACTGGTCTTTAAGACTTAATGATACACTTTGGGCTTATCGAGCTGCTTATAAAACATCATTAAATATGTCACCTTATAGACTAGTCTATGAAAAACCTTGTCACTTGCCTGTGGAACTTGAACATAAAGCTTATTGGGCTATTAAAGCTTTTAATTCAAACCTTGATAATGCTAGTCAGCTGCAAAAATTACAAATAAATGATCTTGAGGAAATAAGAAATGATGCATATGAAAGTTCAAGAATTCATAAAGCAAGAATCAAAGAGTTTCATGACAAGAAAATATTGAGAAAAACATTCAATGTTGGTCAAAAAGTCTTGCTTTATAATTCTCGACTCCATTTATTTCCTGGAAAGCTAAGATCAAGATGGAGTGGTCAATTTATTGTGAAACATATGTATCCTTATGGGGCCTTTGATATTGAGAATCCAAAGAATGACAATGTTTTTAAGGTAAATGGACATCGTTTGAAAGTTTGACAATTTTTCAGTTGAAAATGACTTTATTGAATTAGGTGATCCTATATATAAAGATTGATTCTTTTTCTCACATTGTTTTTGTGTTTCTTTTTGGTGTGACTTTTGTTTTGCTAGTCTCTCACCCTGGTCAAATGGTGGATAACGGTACTTCATGACTCTTAAATCAGTTCTTTCAGTTTTCTATGATAACTGATACCTGTGTACATATTTGTGCAATTCTTTGCTCTTTCTCCTTTCTTTGCATCTCTTCTCTAATTCTCATTTGAAAATGGACACCACTATTGAAAAATTGAAAAAGTATTTTCCCACTTTGCCCTCCAAATGCGATTGTAAAAATTTATCATACTAGGTGTGAAAGATTGAGGTTGTTAATGAACCATGGAATTCCTAAAGATATTCACTGGATGATTAAAGCAAAGGTTCGATTATCAGGTGAGTCCTCCAATTCTTTCATTTCATACATGCCTGGAACAGGTAAAAGCACTTTTGCAAATAAATATCGTGCAAAACAACTGAAAGTCTGTCACAGATGTGCCAGATGGACTTGTAATGCAACAAGTCATTCTTTAGGAATGGTATCTATAAACTGTTATGATAAAATACAATTCATTAAGGACAGCCTACGTAAGAAGTCTTTAAATAATCTTCTATTGACTCTTGAGACGCATCCTAGTGGAGATGTGCATCGTGCAATTCATGATTTATGGTCATAATTCCATAAAGAACATGCTCGACATAGTGTTGGGAATCTGACTAAAAAAGATCTTGTTTGCCAGTTTTTAAGAAAACTAGATTGGAAGCCTATCCTCGACCCATAGAAGGCGTTTAAGCCGTTTTCGGACGTAAAACCAAGGGAAGATGTGAGCCACAATCACAACTACTTGTACATACACATGTTTTCAAAAAAAAACAGAGAGAGAAAGAGTGAGACTCCAGCTAGCCTACATTTAGGTGGTATGATTGCATTTTCGATTTCTCATCTATAAAATCGTCTCTTCCTTCCCTTCATTTCTACTCAACCCATACATTCAACAGATATAGAAGTGTGTAGAAATGACAAGTTTCTCAAGTCATCACATAAGAAATATTTATGTTTTTGATGGATCTAGTCCTGGAAAAGAAAAGGAGTTTTTAAAATCAACAAATCATCTTGGTCAAGTACTAGCTGAGAGAAAGATTCATTTAGTGTATGGGGGAGGTAGCCTTGGGTTAATAAGGGGTGTGTCAATAACTGCATTTTTAGGAGGTAGTCAAGTTTTGAAAGTCGTACCCAAAGCTTTAGCAAAAGGGGACATCATTGGAAAAATAATTGGAGAGGAGCTACAGGTCTCCACAATGTCTAATCGAATGAATGCGATGTTTAACCATGCTAATACCTTCATTGCTTTACTAGGTGGTCTAGGCACATTGGAACAGATCTTTCATATTTTCTCTTGGGGCCAACTGCACATTCACCATAAACCTATAGGTTTGTTAAATGTTAATGATTTTTATGATAATTTGTTGTCTTTTCTTAATCAAGTTGTGGAACAGGAATTTCTAACATCTTCGGTACGACAAATCATAATCTTTGCTGCTACTGCTAAACAATTGATTGACCAACTATAATATTTCATCCCTGTACTTGATCCCTCTATGAGTCACATAAATTGGCCAACTATGGAAAGCCGTAAAAAGCTTAGATTGGATTTGAGTTTTCATTTGTGAAACCTTGTGTTTTTTTATTTTATTAATAGCATTTTATTTTGTTTTGTTATTTCTTACATTTAAGTGTGTTTCAGGTTTGTCAGTGTTCGTTGTTTCAGGTGATGTCTTCTATACTCTATCTTTCAACCTTAGGATATTGAGGACAATGTCTCGTTTTGGCTAAGGGGAAAGGGTAGTAGTTGACATTAAAAAAACTAACTTACTAACTGTTTTTTCTATTATTAAAACCATTTGACAAAACTACTATTATGATGGCAGAGTAAGGAGGAATTTTATTGACTCTTGAGATGCATCTTAGTAAATATTCTTATCAAGGTCTATCAAAATATTTCTTAAAATATTCAAGTTTACAAACTCTCGCATTTTTATCACTTGATTCTACTCATATACTCATTTAACAAGTATTCTTAAACCTTTATTTTCACACACACACTTTAACATATGATTGTGGGTTTTACATTGGATTATTACATTATTTATGTCCTTTTGTTAAAGGTGACAACTAAGGGGAAGGGATAGTATATAGTTTGCAAAAAAAAAAAATGATAATATTGATGATAATAAAAACATAGATAAGTTTGGTTTCGTAGCGTCCCTAACCTAAGGAATTAAGCCTGAAGGGGTGTTTTAACACTCAATACCCTAAAGTCAACTGACTTAGGAGTTATTGGCCCAAAGCTTGTTACATGAGTTAAGGAGAAAAGGTTAAGAGAATCAAACATTGCACTATCTACGTATCAGTATCTGCAACCCAAGTTACTAAACTTATAAGGATGTCTCAACACCTAATTCCCTAAGACCAACTGGTTTGGGAGTCATTAGCCGAAAGCTCATTAGATGGGTTAAAGATGCATTGTGTTTTAAGTTATATATATATATATATATATATATATATATATATATATATTAAAAAAAAGATAATAATCTCAGCCCAAGGAAGTTAACCTTAGAAAAACATTAGAACAGAATATTATTTTCTTCCAATAAAAGTCTCATCATCTATGTTTTCATATATTAAGCACATGAAAAAGAAGGTTTATTAATATCCTGCTTAAGAAATATGAAGCAGATATATAAATTTAATAAGAGTTTGTTTATTTGGATAGATTAATGGAAGTTGAATGATGAATGTCTTGCTTTGTGGAACTTGCAAATTGTTTTTCTATTTTAAAATTTTGATTATTAGGGACTAATAATAAGTTGGTTAGGGGGTGTGATTAGCACTTAAAAGTATCTTTTTATCAAGGTTTTATATCATCATTTTGCACTTGAAGTATTAATAACTCTTTAACTAAAGCATGCTTTATAATAACAAGTCTGATACTATAAGATACCTTTAATTTATGGTAAATATTCATCTTAAATGCAAGCCTATCACATAAATCAAAAGATTGATTGATGAGTTTAACTACTGAAATTGAGAAGACAAAGAGAGGGGTAAGTTTAGAGAAGAGATGTTGGTTCAGTCAAAATTGGAACATTATTAGGTCATTGGATCATACCTAGAGCTATAGAACTTGAATTTAGGTCTGGTCTATATGGATGGAAAGCTAAGACATAGGCCTAAAACTTTCATGAAGAATCCAAAATTCAAAAAGGTCATTTTCAAGTTCAAATTGTAGCAACAACGAAGAAGTCAGAATTTTTCCTGCAACCCAAACACTATTCAGTGTTTAGCCCATATCTTGAGTTATAAAAGTCCAAATGCACCAATTATTTTTTATTTGAAAGTTGAGATAATTTCTTAGAACTTTCATGTAGACTATCTATTCAAATTCTGACATTAGCAATGATGTTTTATTTAGACAAGAACATAAGGATTGTTACCAAGTCAAGATGTGGCCACCCACTCAACAATTAGTCATCAAATCAATAGTTCCAGATTTTGGCCTATAAAAAGAGGCATTTACCATGCATTTAGGCATTTTGGTTTTCAGATCAAGATCATGTTCTTGCTCTCTCTTTTTATATTTTTGTAATGCTTAAGTTTTGCTTTCATTAATCTCTTGTTTATGTCTTTCATTTCCTTTACTATACTGAATGAAGAAAAGAAACATAAATAATTATGTTTAGCTAAGTTTATTATGTCAAGGTGAAAAGGTTACACTAATGGTGTAAGAATAAGTATAGTATAAACTCAATATGGACTTACTAACATGTTTTGTATTTGTTATCTTGTGCACTTTTAATACTTTGCTTGTTAAATGGTTAATTTAGATTTATGTTGTATAACCCTTGGTACAACAAATACTTGGCACTTTCATAGCCTCACCGTATGGTATAACCGACACCTGTGCAATGAAAGAAACATGATTTGTTGTTAACATAAGTTATAATCACGAATACCTCACAACATTTACAAGTATTAGTATTATTCGAATAAGATAACTAATGTAATCATGTTTACAATTTATAATCTAATCGGAACATCCTTTGTGTGTGGTTTCTAGTTGAGTGATAAAAAGAGTTTATATTATTCTTGTTTGAAATACCATTAATGGATCCTCTAACCTTAACAATTGTTTTTATCATTGTTTAATCTTCACATTAATCTTACATCTCAAAGTCCTCTGTAACTTATTATTATTATTATTATTTATAATTTATATAGTTAATCTCCCTATGGTTCGACCTCGGTCTTGCCGAGTTATTTATTACTTCGACACTCCCACACTTGGGAGAAGACATCAACTCTTTGGTCGTGTCACCATTCCTCACAACGCTCCTATATTTTCTTTATAGAGATTGTCAATGGACAAATCTGAGGCTTTTTTTGAGACTTAGCAGAAAACTTATCTATGCTCACCTTATAATAGAACTGATCCTTAGGTTTTATGTGCTACCTTCATTTTGCATCAAGGCATACCTAATCAATAATCATAAACTCTACAGGATTTTCTGATCTAAAACCATGACTTTTTCTAAATACGGGCAAGAACCTAAGATGATGTAACTAGTTAGAGGAATTTACCATAAACCAAGGCTAAGAAATTACCGTATATGGAAATCTTTTGTCTTTTTTTGAATAAAAAGGTTTAGATCCACTTTTATGTTTTACACTCTCTCATGTGTATGAGATTTAACCAAGAGGAGGATAAGATCTTTTCAAATTAATTAGACTATGGATTTATGCCCGTGTTCAAGAAAGAAGTCATCGATTAACTCTTTGAATAGGTTAATCCATATTCGATGTACTTGTATCTACACTTGCATTCATGAGCATGCATGCATTCATGTTTAAATCTCACACATGCATACGAAGGTTGAAATATAGGTCCCTAAAAAGCTCAAATCTGCAGAGTTGACAACACTCATCTCTAACAAAGAAATGTGGAAGATGAACATGCTTATTATTTCCATTGATAAAGATAGTTTGTCATTATTGTGAAACAAGATATAATATAAAAATATGATAACATCATAATCATTTTTGTGGGGTGCCGTGATGTCAAGGGGGCAATGACGAGGTTTTTATCATGCCTTTTGTGGAGGTGTTTGTTGTTGTTGCGAAGGATTTTTGGATTTAATCATAAAATTATGGTTAAAGTTTACAAGTCGCCACCTAATATTATGATCACTAGAAACTTATGGTCTACAAGAGTCTGGGTAAGGGATTGATTATGCAAGGAAAAGATGTATCATTCTCAGTGCACCCTACCTAAGGTAAGTTGCATTGCTATTTCATTATTTTTTTCTAGGTCGGGTTTCTATTATTGGTCTTGTCTACGGTTCAAGGTAGATCTCTCTTCACAAGAGAGTCTCTACCTTATCAGGTTAAATCCTAACCATTCTACAGTTTGAGTTTCAGCATTGCATTTATTTTATGTCTTGTATCTTTAATACCTGAGGGTGTACTCTATTGTGTAATTTTACACACCCATAAATTATCAAACCCCTAATAAAAATATTGTAAATGGGTTTTTAATGCTCCGGTCAAATCCTAATAGATAATCATAAACTAGTTATGATATCCATTCTTGGATTTTTAAAACATGAGAAAGATGCAATTTTTTTGTTTTTTGTTCTTATGAAAATATGCTTACAAATTTTTTAGGATTTAGCCATTTGCATGAAAACAAAATATTTTTTTGTTTATTTTTTGTCTTTTGAAATGTAAAATTAATTTAAAAGTTTTGAGATTTTTTTTGAATTAGTTTTAGAAATATTTCGGAGAAAACTAGGTATTTTAATACCGAGTTTGTATCATACAATATAAATATACAACTCGATATTATGCAAAATTGGTAGGAAAAACATGCAAGAAAATCATAAATTTTTTTGAAAGGATTTTTGAAATTTTTTTGTTTTTCTTTTATCGGGTCGGACCCGGCCCATACATTTTGGGCTTGGCTAGGCTAGAAACGGGTTCAGCTAACTGAATTAAGAAAGAAAGTGCCATTTGCATGCAAAATTTCTGCATGCAAATGGCTAAGTTGTAGGTTTCGAGGTGGCATAAGGAAGAGCAACCTTGCTTGGCTGAAAGTGAAGAAGGCTGGGGGCGTCCCTAGTGTTGTAGGGAAGATCATGCACGGTGGCTGGAGGTGGTAGCATCGCCAGAGGTGGGAGAAAAGGAGGGAGAAAGTGAGATCGGTGGAGGGGGAAAATCTTAAGAAAAAAAGATGATTTTTGGCCAACTTTGCACACTAATTTCATCCTCTTCAGGGAATAGAATCCATTTCTATTTATAGGGACGTAAGAGGAACATGTTTTCTTTACTATTGCCAAATATTGGCCCTTTATTTGACCGGAAAGGATCCCAACCATTGGTTCAAAGTTGCTATCATTGCCTGAAAAAGTTGACTGCTAAAGGGTGGTTAGGTTGGCTATGGGGCACATTTCAAGGGAGCAAAAGGAAGAGTAACCTTGCTTGGCAGGAGGAGAAGAGAGGCTAGAGGAGTTCTTGGTATTGCAGGAAAGACCAGTGAGTGGTTGGTGGTAGACATGGTGGCTAAGGCATGGCGGTGGAGCTAGCCAAAGTGATGGCTGAGAAAGGGAAAAGAGAAGAAAAATGGTAGAAAAAAAAACTAGGTAGAGATGGTTATGTGTCAACTTTGGCTTCTTATTTCTTCATGCTCAAGCCATGTAATCAACCCCTATTTATAAGGAATAAAAGAGGGCAATCTTGTTAACACTAGGGAAAACTATCGGGCCTTGATTTGGTTGAGAAAGATCTCAACCATTGATTCAAATTAGGCACCATGAACTGTCAAATTTGCTAGTTGAAGGCTGTATAAATTGGCCAATTTAGACTTGCACCACAGCCATCGTGATGTCAATAAGTCTGAACGGACCATATGAGATTACAAAGCAATGTTAGATGATCATTTGCATCATGTTTGGTCAAATTTGGTAAAGTTTAGAGACATTAAATGCATTTGTAAATTAAACTCTCTGTGATGTTATTTCAAAGAAGATTGAAAAAGATGGATAGTAACCAAAACAACGTTGTTTTGTTAAAGTTTGTTTTGGTCCTTTAATGTCTGATTTATCTCATCTACACCCTTGATCAACTTCAAACTTTAAAGTTTATGCAATTTAGTCTTTGGAAAAACTTCAATTTTTGGCCCAGATATCGGTGACTTTTTCATTTTGATCTTTGGTCTCGAATTTCTTCAATTGAGCCCTTAATTGACCATTAAACTTTTAATTTCATTAATTTTACCCCTGATTTCACTCAAATTAAGTCTTTATAGTTTGACACCTTTTGCAAATTAGTCCTCAACTGCGAATTTCTTCAATTTGACCCCTAATTGGCCTCAAAACTTAAATTTTCTTTTGATTTTGCCCCTGATTTCAATCAATTAACTTGGTAAAAATTAAATTTGGTTTCTTAAAATTCTAATATTTTCAATTAAGCTCAAATTAGGCTCCCAAACTTAAGTTTTCATCAATTAAACCCCTAATAAAATTAATTTGACTCATTTAAAGTATAATTAAGTTCTTACATTTAATTAAATCCTTCAATTGGACCCAAATTAATTTTTAAACATAATTAAAATTTAATTTGACCTATGATTAAATCAAATTGGCCTATTAAAAATTTAATTATGTCCTTGGATTTAATGTTTATGCAAATTCGTTCAATAATTATTTAATTTAACCTTAAATTTGCATTGTTTTATCTATTTTTTGGCATAATAGGGTACAATTAGACCTTGAATTTTCTCTAAAATTACAAGTTGATTTTTATGTATTTTTTTGAAATCCTCTCATATCTTCTTTCTTCACAATGTTAGTCTTTTTTTTTTATTTGACTCATTTAAAGTATAATTAAGTTCTTGCACTTAATTAAATCCTTCAATTGGACCCAAATTATTTCTTAAACATAATTAAAATTTAATTTGGCTCATGATTAAATCAAATTGATCTATTAAAAATTTTATTATGTCCCTGGACTTAATTTTTATGTTAATTTATCCAATAATCATTTAATTTGACCTTAAATTTGCATTTGTTTCTCCAAGTTTTGGCACAACAGGATACAATTAGACCTTGAATTTTCTCTAAAATTACAGTTTAATTTCTATGTATTTTTTTGGAATCATCCTCTATCTACTTTCTTCATGTTGCTAGTCTTCATTTTATTTTTTTAATTTTTTGATTTTTTTTATTTTTGATTTTAAAAAAATGAATTCTAGAGAATAGCCAGAATTGAGTTATTATAATCATTCTTTTATACATGGATGATATGATTTAAATAATATGATTATTAATCTTAAATATTGGTTTGGAGTCCACAGTGAAAAGGCTGATACCCTTTATTTTGCTTTTTTCCTTTTTAATTAATTTTTTCATTTAATTTAGTTTGTTAATCTTCAAACGGGTTAACCTGGTTTGACAGGTTAGCCCAGTTAATATTGTGTTAACCTGTCAATTTTTTTTTCTATTTAGTTATCAAACTTTCACGACACGAATCCAAGGTTTGACGGGTTAACCTAGTTTGAAGGGTTAACCTAGTTAATTTAATTTTTTTTCTTTTTCTTCCTTTTGGTTTTTTTCTTTGTTTTTTTATTTTTAATTAATCTATTTAATTATCACACTTTTATGACACGATCTTGCAGCCAGACCCATATCCAAGACTATTGAGTTTGGTATTGCAATCAGACTCACTTAAACTTGGGTCATGCAAGTTTAATATTATTATTAATATTATAAATATTATTTTTGGGTCAGGCGTTGCAGTCACACTCAAAACTCTTGGGTATAACTTTACAAAAAGACCTAATATTTTTATATCTTAACTTTTTTTGATATTTTTATATAAAAATCATTGACCCGCAGCATCGCGCGGGTCATGTAACTAGTATATTACTATAATGAATTTTGTCACAATGTAAAAAGTTTTCATATCTATGTAATTTACACCAGATAGCTGGTTGTTGGTTGTTGGTTGCGCATATGACTTGTTGTATTTCAAATCATTGCATTTTTTTCTTTTTAGTTTTTTTTAATATGTTTCACATTTTGTATATTCTTTCCTTTTCCTTCCCGTTAATCCACATCAAATTTATAATTGAAAATTATTCTGTCAATTATTTAACAACCCTTTATTTGCATCCGTTAATCCACATCAAATTTGTAATTGAAAATTGTTCTGTCAATTATTTAACAACCCTTTATTTGCATCGTCAAGTTTTTATCACATGTCCCCAGACAAGAGTACACTACATTTTAATTTCGAGTATAACCTACTTGAAACATACAAGTTTCATATTCAAATTCTTTTCTGGCAGAATTCAAATAAAAGAAAGACTATGGGGTTAAATCCTTCATCTATTAACCATAGTTATTAAATCCGTCCCGGAGGTTAACCCGGTCAAGAAGTCGGGTCTTGGGTTTCATGGGTCAACTCAGGTCAACCCGAAAAAATTAAAAATTTAATATTTCATATGAAAAAATAAAAAAAAATCAATGTGAATACATTTTGTAAATAATGAAGTTTAAAAGAATATTTTAAAAAGTTTTTTTATCACACATTGAAAAGATACTATGTTATGCTTTTAAATTGAAGTATTTAAACCAAAAAAAAAATTTTATCCCACATTGATAAAAAAAAAATAACTTTTTTCTAGTGAACATAGAGTATATATATGAAAAGGTTTTAAATTTTATATTGAAAAGATACTATGTTATTCTTTTAAGTTGAAGTATTCTAACCAAATTGTTTTTATCATATATTTAAAAAAGTAACTTTATTACATTGAAAGGGTGAAAAAACTTTTCTGTTTTAGTTTATTTCTTATTATTATAAACTATAAAATAAAATTTATGCATTTATAATTTTTTTGAATAAAAAACTAAAATAATTATTTTAATGGATTCAAATAAAAAAAACCCTACATATAGCTTAGACAATTAATGACTATAATTCTACGGACTGGATGGGCGTGTGTATACACACACACACACTTATTATATATATTCATTTATACTGGTTTGGACATGAATAATTAAATAAATCATTTACTTACCAATAAAAAAGCGTTAACAAGTCAATTGCAAATATGAAATCCCGAGCTCCTTGCCTTACATTATTGTCTCTTCACACCCCCCCTCATAAAAATAAAAATTCTAAGCTAAGCGAGATAATTCATCCGTTTTTGAAAAAAGATTTAAGAGAAAAAATTGATTTTGATTCGATCAATCACCATCAGATCCCACATTCACTGGCGATCGACATGTCCTCAGCAACCACTGCTCGATCCCTTCCTCTCCTCGCCTTCATTTCACTCCTTCTCCTCTCTCCTGCTCTCGCCTTCGACGCAAATCACAGGGTAAATGGAAGATTTGATAGCTCAAACCCTATTTGCTTTGATCTTGGATTTAGGTCCATTTTATATGGATGGAAAGATAAGACAAAAGCCTACAACTTTCATGTGGAGCCCAAGATTTAAAAAAGTCGTTTTCAAGTCCAAATTGTAGCAACAACGGAGAAGTCTGAATCTATCCTGCAGCCCAGACACTGTTCAGTGTTTAGCTCATAGCTCGTGTTCTAGAAGTCCAAATGACCTCATCTTTTTTTTTCTAGAAAGCTGAAACAATTTTCTAGAACCTTCATGGGAGAATTTGTTCAAATCCTGATGTTATCAATGACGTTTTTGGAAGACAAGAAGATAAGGATTGTCACTAAGTCAAGATGTGGCCACCCACTCATCAATTAGTCAACAAATCAATAGTTCCAAATTTTGGCCTATAAAAGAAGGCATTTGCCATGTATTTAGGCATCTTAGTGTTGAGATCAAGATCATACTCTTGCTCTCTTTTGTAATACTTAAGTTTTGTTTATATTAATATCTTGTTTATGCCTTTCATTTCCTTTTCTTTACTTAGTTAACTTCTTTCTCGTTTATGTTCTTATTTTGTTTATTTATGTTTC
>Ga0325402_1002982_pt1 | contig 15087 bp, 6 predicted proteins | sample PopdelMetagenome_22_FD_207212 | JGI IMG/M metagenome (GOLD analysis project Ga0325402, IMG submission 207212) | Populus deltoides microbial communities from Bellville, Georgia, United States - Xylem-PdKOR-R3 | ecosystem: Host-associated > Plants > Phyllosphere > Stem > Wood/Secondary xylem... | reverse complement strand
GAGCTTCAATGAAGGCTTTGATTTTGGGAAGAGGGCCCTCTAGTTCATTGTAGGAGATGTCTACAGCTGTCAAGCTCACCAAATCTACAAAAGCAGTTGGAATCAAACCGGAAAGTTTGTTGTGAGAAAGGTTCATCGTTTCTAACTGATTCAATAGCACAATTTGTGATGGTATCTCTCCTGCCAGAAGATTCCCACTGAGATCTAGATTTCCAAGAAAATGCAGGAAGCCTATCTCAGATGGGATGCTCCCTATGAACTTATTATGACTCAAGTCCAACTGTAATAAATTTAAGCACTCTCCCAGTTGTTTTGGGATTGATCCACCAAGATTATTAGAAGCTAAATTAAGGGATTGAAGTTGAGATAGCATTTGGATTTCAAAGGGAATGACACCAAAAAGATGGTTGTTATGAAGAGTAAGGTTAAACAACGCCTTCAACTGCCCCAATTCTTTTGGAATTGTCCCCTTTAGGAGATTTGACGAGAGATCAATCATGTGTAGCCCAGTAGCCTCTCCAAGCTCTGATGGTATCTCACCGGAGATATTATTGTTTGACAATTTTAGGCTCACCAAGTTGTGAAAACCTCTCCATTTCCACGTAAGCTCACCATACAAATTATTGTGACTTAGGTCCACATAGTTCAAGTTTGGGTAGAGGCCAAAATCTTCAGAAATATTCCCTGTCAATTGGTTCCAGTCAAGCCTAAATCTAAAAAGACTAGTACAATTTCGAAAGCTTTTAGGGATTGGACCAGAAAAATGATTGTAGCCGGCTGAAAAATTTACAAGCAACCCACCAAGGCACAAGTCTCGTGGTAAATGGCCAGTGAAATTGTTTGAAGACAATTTCAATTCAACAAGGGATTCAAGTTGTCCTATTTCCCGAGGAACAGATCCAGATAAATTGTTATTGTTCAGATCAAGTCGAGTGAGCAAAGTCAAGTTCCCAATAGAAGAAGGGATGGAACCAGAGAGTTTGTTACCCTTGAGATTGAGAATGGATAAGTTTCTCAAATTTCCAATAGAAAAAGGGATTCTACTAGTGAGATTATTTTTATCTAGGTAGAGAAAGTTAAGACTTGTTAACAATCCTATCTCAAGTGGAATATTTCCTGTGAAATGATTATCAGACAAGTCTAAATTGGTGATTTTGGTCAGGTTACTAATGTGGGATGGAATAGTTCCATAGAGTGAATTGTTCGAGAGATTGAGAGTGAGAAGATTAGGGAAGGATGAGAAGTTGAAACTTTGAAGCGTACCTGTCAGACCAAAATGTGGAAGGCTGCAATCCGCGACACTTCCAGAATTGTCACAAGTGATCCCAAGCCACTTGCAAGGGCTGCTGCCAACCCAAGCCACTTTTAAACTATTTTTTATTCAACAATAATTTTAATCAAATAAATATTTCAAATCAATTAATTGACTAAAAATGATTTTTCAAACTGCAATATTAAAAACAATTACAACATATAAACTGCAGTGTTCATTCTTAAAAAACTTTAAATCATTACAACCTTGACTAGTTTCAAGGCTTAAAATAGCTAACATGTGAACTAATCATACTAAAAAACGACGTGAAAGTGGGAGATGCAGAACTCATCTGGTAGCTTCCACAATGTAAAAACAGCATAAGAATATATTATTAAATCTCGGAATCAACCCAGTTACTAATTTATTCTTATGTTGTTAACAACATATATAAGAATATATTATGTTGTTAATAATTTGTGGAAGCAATTAATAATAGCTTCCATGCACAAATTATTAATTAAGTTGTTAATTAATAATTTAATGTGAATTAGATTTCAAACTGAACTAATTAAAAGGAGTTCATCGGTGCAATCCAGTTAACTTTATGGGTAAATTGGAAAATTGGTCACCTGATCAAGACTAATTTGATTTTTAAATATTTGTAAGCAATCTTTTATTAAAACAAAAACAACTTAAAACAATATTTTTTTTTTAATTGAGCTACATAAACCATATATTCTTATGGTTTTTTTTATTTTAGTACCTTGTTTGGTTAATTTTAAAAATCAAAAGTTAGAGTCCAACTTGCGAGGTGATTTCCGAGAAGGAATTATGAAACTCTATAGGCCGTGGGAGGAGGACAATCCTCAAGGTAAAAATCATCTAGTGATGTGTCGTTTCATGGAAGCATCTTATTAAGAAAGGATTGCTTCGTGTACCGCAACAAATAATGTGGTATTATATGATAGTTTGATTAATTGAATCCAACAACAACAAGGCTGTTTACATTTTGTTTGCAATTAGAATATTATACTTTGTGAAGGGATTAATTACCAGGTTGTGAGAAAATGCTTTAAAAAATAAAAAAATCAACTCAAGCTAGTCTTTCACATTTATGACTTGAATTATAAGACGAGGGTGATATCATTAAAAGCAAACATTAAAAAACAAACAAGCAAGATTTTTAATTAAATAAATATTGAGGAAAAAAATCAATAAAAAAACAATGCAAAATAAAATAAATAAGAATTAAAAAATTTAGATCTAAATTCACGGGTTGAGTAAACCATTGCAATGAAAATAAAGTGTTGGATAGACTGAAAAATGTTAAGGAGAATAATAGACCATCAAGTCCAATGTATGAAACTTGTGATAATTCTGGAATCGTCGAAAGTGCTAGGAACAAAGGTGGTGCAACCTGAAAACAAAAACACTACCCATCAGTCACAAAGGGGTTGGTGCAGGATCAAGAAAACACTACTTGCCATTCCTCTTCTGCTTAGCTACGCATAGAAATCACGTTCCGATGGTTTTGGCCCTTGAATGGCAACAAATGAAAGCTGAGTTCCATTCAAAGATGAGCTTAAAGCTCTTGCTAAATTTGATGCTGATGAGTTCAGGCGGTGCAGCAGTCCTGCAGTCATCTGAATCTCCGAAAAAGATTTGTTACGCACTCCTTCAGACTCAGACATTACGCGGTTTTTGGATTGCTTAATCATCACACACAATTCTGAGAACATGAAACTTGAAAGAACCTTCTATGTTAAACAAGAGTGTAAGTTCTGCTACAAACTTTAAAAGTGGCAAACCATTGATAAAGAAGAACAACAAAACAAGATGGTGTGAGCTTGAGGAGGGAATTACTAGAATGACGAGAAAATAAGAAGGCCTAACAATTGCCTTCAGCGATCGAAACCTCACCGTGTTGAACTTCATTTTTGCAACTAAATATCTGTGCTCTGATTCCTGAATTTCAAAGCAACATAGGAAAATTACGTAAGTATTAAAACAAATAAAACATTACAGTATCAATTCACTGTATCATCAGAATGATGCCATGGCTAAGCTCTGTCCTTAGTGACATCTACAAGGTTTGAGCATAGAAGATGGCTTCACAAGTAAAATTCCTAATCAATTATTCTGTTTTTTAATTTTGGTTCACTCTTCCACTTGATCACTCTAGAAAAGGATGAGATTTTGTATATCTTTTAAGAACAAAAACCTTTGGATCCTTGCAAGAAGTACATTTTCTTTACTTGCCCATGGCAGGCAGGATGTCCGGGAAGATCAGAAGATGAGACTTGGTTCTCTTAACTATAGAAAGGAATGAAAAAGCTCCAGTCACAGATGAACAAGTGTCATTTGAAGGTATTGAAAATTGAATGATCACCTGACTTGTAGTGTTGATCAATCAAGAAAGGTCAACTATATATGGCAGAGTATTTCATTGTGACACAAAAGAAAGAGTGTTCATGCATGATGTTTTGTTGCTGTTGCAGTCAAAGAGAAAGACTAGGAGAATCAAAACTATCTTAGTGAACGTCAGGGAGTTTGTTATTTAAGATAAATGATGGTTTTTAATTTACATAGATTTATTAGCTTCTTTTTTTTTCAAATCCAAAAAAAAACTTACATAGACAGTAATTAAATATTATTTATAGTAGCTTAAAAATCATTTTTATTTGATTTTGAAATATTGAATAAAAAGTTGCTAAATCTAGAGCTAAAAAGTTTTCTCATCTAGAGACATAATTGAAGGAGAAAAAGGTTCAGAACTCATGAAAGAACGGAAAGAATGTCCTGGCCCTGTTCCTTCAACAGTGGGGCAAGGGAATTGCTAGCTTCTCCCATTTCCATTCTGTAGGAACCTCTTATGTATCTGGCTACAATCAACATGACTGAAGAAAGAGCCACATCAGAATTCAGATTCAGGACTCCTTTCACAGGGGATGAGTAATTAAAAATAATAATCTTAATAATCGCTCCTAATTATTGTTTGATTTTGAATTCATCCCATGACTAGAAATTTATTTAATTCGGTGTTCTGATTTGGACCTCCACGGTGGCTATGGCAACCGCCACCACGGAACATTCTCCCGCTGTGGCCTTGATTTTTATTTTTATTTTTAATTTTTTTTTGTTGGGGGTGGCTAAATTACGAAGTTGAGAATTTGCATTATTGAAAAAGCCTTCTGCAATGAGCTTCTTAAAAATCAGTCATCAATTTTTTTTATGTAAACTCATCCAATTGCTTGAAGATTCAACATTAATACCACAATTAAAATATTTCATATGAAGGTGAAAATGCAGGGCCTTCCATCTTCTCACATAAGAACATTCTTCTTCTTCTTCTTCTTCTTCTTCTTCTTCTTCCTTCAAAAATATTCAATTCCCGGTGTATAATTAATTTAGCGTTCATTACGAATTGTATATGCTCAAACATACATTACCGAAGCAGTGTATAATGAATCAAGCTCTTAAACTAAAACTAAACGGTAAAAAAAAAATATTTTTGATAAATTTTAAATGTTAACAATTTTAAATAAATAAGTTAGACAACACTATTTATATTAGTTTTAGATCTAATTTTTTGTAAAAAAAAATACAATTATTTCGGATCTAACTACATCATAATATGATAAAAATAATTATTTAAAAAATCATTTTGTCATAACCTAATTTTTAAATTTTTAATAAAAAATAAATAATCAATGAATAAAAGAATAATTTCAGAATTGGTTTAAGACACAATTGAAAATTTGAGCTGAAATTATTAAATTTGAGAGTCAATTTAGTCAATTTATAAGTTTAAGGACTTAATTAAACTTTGAATTAGTTTAATTAATGAAATCAGGAGCTTAATAGAAGAATTGATAAGTTTGGGGACTTAAGTAAACTTTGATTTTAATTAATTAATGAAATCAGGGACTTAAGTGAAGAAATAACAAAGTTTGAGGCTGATTCAAGGAAACATTACAAGAAATTAAAGTCCAAGGAGCAAAGTGAAATTTCGGGGTACTTTAGGGATTTTAATTGATTTTTCCAGGGGTAAGTTTGAAAGAATTAAAAGTTGAAGAGCCAATTAAGAAGCAAATTGAATAATCCAAAAAACAAGGACTATTGTGTAAATAGTGCTATAATTCAGGGGCCCAATTGAATTTAATCCAGGGGCAAAATTAAAAATTGATTTTTCATTGATTAAGGATCCAAGTGATAAATATCAGAAATTCAGGGGTCAAATTGAAAATGGCCATATCAGTGAATGTTTTGTAAACCCACTATTCATCTTCTTCCTCATTCAGGGAGATTTATCTGACGGGAAATCCGGCGTGATCATGGACCACGATCCATCACGGAAAGTGCCTCATTTCTGGAGGCATGAACACACGACCTTCTCTGGCTTTATAAAAGCCAGAGAAAGGCCTCACATAAAAAAAAAAAAAAAAAAAAAAAAGGAACTGGGACAGACGGACTAAAAACACACACAGAGAGAAAGACAGACGAAAAAAACAGGAACAACGAAGGAGCCGAGAACGAACAAAAAAGGAAGAAAGCAAGAAAACAAAAAACAAGAAGAAAAAGAAGAACGACCCAGAATCATAGACCACCAAAGAGAATCGGCATCACCATCGTCTTCGTTCATTCATCTCTAAAAAACCATAAGCAAACAGAAGACGAACGAACAGGAGAGGAAGAGAGAACCTGAGAAAACAGTGGTCACAAAAGGAAGACAGAGACAAGCAAAAGGAAAGAACATAAGCAGACGAAAATCACCGAGACCAGAACCAGCGTTGCCACTGTCTTCGACGTTTCCAGACCCAGGTACGCCCATTTTCCTTTCATTGTTTGCATTCTTTGCAAACATTATTTGAACACTGTTACCTTCACACTCTTCATGCAAAGTTAGTTCACGTGTCCATCTTGTTTGCCCAACCAGATCACTGGCTTGGACAGTAACCAGACTGAATCTGCTAGATCAGATCCAATCTTAAAAAAAAAAAATAGCAAATAGCTGAGATTGGCCGGGCCGGATCCCAGGATCAGCCAGCTTGATTTGTTTTTGGCCAGGAGGCATGTGCCAAAATACATTTTTATATCTTACCCCTTTTATTTTTATCCTCTTATATTTTGATATCCAGTCAAATAGGCTTTTCCGAATATCAAAAACTTACAAAACAATTTGTAGACCCTTTTAATTTATTTATGGGCTCCTTGCATTTGTTTTATAGGTATTTCATTGTATATATAATCTGTGAATTTTTATTATGAAATGCAAATATAGTGAACGATACATTTTCTTAAAAAAAAATTATGCATGCAATGATTTTAAAATTATTTATTGGTTTATTCACTAACACCAGAGTCAAGAATATCATTTATTTTTTTTACTATGTAATATTTACTAACACTAGAGTTGGAAGTATTTGTAGTTGAATATTCATTGACATCAGAGTCAGAAATATTATTAGTAAAGCATCATAACATAAACTAACAAAATTTTAGCAATTTAAAACAAAATCAGTAATGCAGTCTGCCTCAGGCATGACATTTAAGAGGTGATAATATCTTTTCTTTTACATAACCAATCATGTACCATAGAATCTTTGTTGACCAGTTAAGGTTCCTAGTGATCATAATACTAAGTGACGACTCCTTAAACAAAACCTTTCTATATCAAAGAACAAGATGCCATAAATTTGTTCTTTTCATTTTCATTGAAATTTTTTTAAGACTGCCACGAGGTCAGGTGCGACACATTTGATACACGATGTATATCAAATAGAAAGAAACCAAGATTTCTTAAATTTTAAAATTATAGTTCAAAAAAAAAACTTTTGATAAATTCTAAATGTCGATAATTTTAAATTGTTCTAAAAATAATCTAGAAAACACTATGTAGAGTAGTCTAAGATCTGAATCTGAATCTCCGAAATTCATATTGAAAGTTATACAACTAATTCCTTAAAAAAGTTATACAATAAAAATCATTTGATATGGTGTCATCTTTCTTTTTCTGATAGAAGCAGAACAAAGAGAACACCTCGTCCGGAAGCGTTCTTCAATGACTCCATAGACAGTCCATCCAATTGGTCCTAGACTTAAACCAGCTGAAATGGGTGGGGTACGAAATGTTGAGGAAGATCTATCTCTTTGATATTGGATAAACCAATGCGGTACATCGCTACCCGGGAGAACAATGTCAGGAAGCTTTCCCTTGGACAAAACCTGAAGAAGAATCTCCTTAAAATTGTTTGACAAATTGTTACAGTTTTCCATGCGAATGACTGTGTAGACACAATTTTGAGCACTTAAATTAAATAAGCATGTAAAAATATATGATTACAATCTCTATATAAAGTATTCTTCAAAAGAATAAGACAATCTTCTAATTCTTCCCTTAAATTTGATGTATAGTAACTTGATTTATTTAAGAAATTAAGTCAATATTTTGTGCTTTGCAAGAACATGAATTTAGACGTGTATTGCGAAACGAGATTTGGTAATTTGATGCTTTGAAAAATTTGATTTATCTTCAAAATATTGTTGAAGAACTCTTATGAGACGTTTAGACTCAATTCTTGGTATATCTCCTTCTAGCAGCCTCTCATGCTAGTGCTCATGTTTTAGAACATCTTAGGTTGTAGGAGATTATATCTGGACTTTTTTTCTCTATAGATTCTGATTAATCAGTTCTGCCAAAATCACTCCTACCATCACCACCATATAGGGGATGAGAGAATGGAAGATGAAAGGTAATATCCTTTGGGGAAACCATGTGGACAAACGCATAGGTGTCTACGATAACAAGAGTTGCTGTCTAACAATTTGCTCTAAGAACATAGTGGTGGTGGGGGGGCCTGCACTGAAGAACACATGCAACTATTTCCTTGGCTTACATCCTCCTTGAGCTAAACCTTACATAGAACTATTCACTATTTGATGGAAATATATCATCCTCCTTGGCTGATATTGAATTGAAGATTTCCTTTATTACAAGGGATGAAACAGGATCTTGAAACAGATTTCCTTTATTGTATTTATCTTTCGTTCAGTTCCACCTACTTAATGGGGCTGTTTAATATATAATTCACTCGTTTACTATCAAAAAAAAAAAAACAAGGGATGAAACAGGATCTTGAAACCCAGGTGTCCTCAATATAGCAAAGAGCCTTTATTCACTTTGATTGATAATAATATTGTACTAAAACATATTAATCGCTGAAGAAACAAAATACAAAGCAGAGAAATAATTTATTAAAAACAAAGCGACGAAAGTGGAAAGGAACATAAGTCGAAACAATCACATACTAATTATACAAAATCTTTTGGAAAATTCTCAGCCTGTCACAGTTGTTTGAGGCATCAGATCTTCCAATGTTATTGCGGAGAATGACCTTGGCAGCGGAGGCCATCGAGCTATGAGCTTCGAAGCTACTTGTCGCATGGTTGGCCTAGATTGGGGATTGGCAAGCAAGCATTCAAATGCTATTTTGATAATGGAGACCACACCTTCTGCAACTCGATTTTCAGGAAGTGGGATGCGTTGGTCTATCACATCCTTCAACAATGCATGCTGGTTGATTTGTGAGCACGACGAGGAGGAAAATGCTGATGCAGAAAGAGATGAGATGAGATCACCCGGATGCATTCCCATTATTACTTCCATTGTGACCACTCCAAAGCTGTAGACATCGCACTTCTCGTTCACTCTCATTGTGTAAGCTAGCTCTGCAAAAATTCTGGTCATTTTTTCATAGTACTGGTTGTACCGTACTGCTAATATGACAATTTATTATACATAACCTTTAGAGCATCCAAAAGTAGCCCTCCATTTTCATAGTACTGGTAGTATTGTTCTGCTTATATACATATATTAAGAATGAAATCAAGTATGTACCTGGAGCTATGTATCCGAAGGTGCCAGCAAATGAGGTCCAGTTGGTCGAGTCAGGCATCAAGAGCCGAGCTGTCCCAAAATCCGAAACATGAGCCTCGTATTCCAAATCTAAAAGAACATTGCTGCTGGAAATGTCTCGATGAATGATTGGAGGCGAGCAATCATGGTGCAAATAGGATAATGCATTGGCCACTCCTTTAACAACATTAAGCCTTCTATTCCAATCCAAGTCCATTGCCTGTTCTTCGCTAGATAAATTCATCTTCAAACTTCCCCTTTCTATGAACTCGTAAACTAAAAAAGAGTGCTCTGTTAATGAACAAAATCCATATAACTTCACAATATTTCGATGTCGAATATCTATCAACATGCGAATCTCATTTCTAAAAGTTCTCAAATTCATAAGCTCGCCATCTCTTGATCGGAGAAGTTTCTTCACGGCAACCACCTGACCTCTTGGCAACATGGCTCGATAAACAATTCCGTTTCCCCCTTTCCCAATGCAGTTATTGGAGTTGAAATTATTAGTGGCCTGGATGATAGTGTCATGTAGGATCTCTTCCCCATAGCCCCATACTGCAAAACTGAGTGGACTTTGTCGCTCTCCTAAAAAGGAGTTTCTTTCTCTACTTGTTTGGTGGCGAAAGTATAAACATCCAACCATGGTAAGTAGTGGAAGTAGACTGCCCAGGAGAGGAAAAAGAATCAAAATGACAATTTTGTTGCTCTTTCTCCTGCTTGTAAGAAGTGTACAAGGCTTTAGACCACTGGCATTTCCACAGAGACCACTATTATTCGTAAAAGCTTCAAATGGAGCTTCATTGAAGCCTTTGATTTTAGGGATAGGGCCCTCTAGTTCATTGTAGGAGATGTCTACAGTTGTCAAGCTCACCAAATCTACCAAAGCAGTTGGAATCAAACCGGAAAGTTTGTTGTGAGACAGGTTCATCGTTTCTAACTGTTTCAATTGCCCAATTTCTGATGGTATCTCTCCTGCCAGTAGATTCCTACTAAGATCTAGATCTCCAAGAAAATGCAGGAAGCCTATCTCAGATGGGATGCTCCCTATGAACTTATTATGACTCAAGTTTAACTGTAATAAATTTGAGCACTCTCCCAGTTGTTTTGGGATTGATCCACCAAGATTATTAGAAGCTAAATTAAGGGCACGAAGTTGAGATAGCATTTGGATTTCGAAGGGGATGACACCAAAAAGATGGTTGTTATGAAGAGTAAGGTTGTACAACGCCTTCAACTGCTCCAATTCTCTTGGAATTGTCCCCTTTAGGAGATTTGATGAGAGATCAATCATTTGTAGCCCAGTAGCCTTTCCAAGCTCTGATGGTATCTCACCGGAGATATTATTGTTTGACAATTTTAGGCTCACCAAGTTGTGAAAACCTCCCCATTTCCACGTAAGATCGCCATACAAATCATTGTGACTTAGGTCCACAAAGTTCAAGTTTGGGTAGAGGCCAAAATCTTCAGAAATATTCCCCGTCAGTTGGTTCCATTCAAGCCTAACTCTAAATAGACTAGTACAATTTCGCAAGCTTTCAGGGATTGGACCAGAAAAATGATTGTAGGCGGCTGAAAAATTTACAAGTAACCCACCAAGGCACAAGTCTCGTGGTAAATGGCCAGTGAAATTATTTGAAAACAATTGCAAATTCATCAAATGTGTGAGATTATTCATCTCGGGGGGCAGAGAACCATTGAGATTATTAAAGGACAAGCTCAAAACAACAAGGGATTCAAGTTGTCCTATTTCCCGAGGAACAGAAGCAGATAAATTATTTATGCTCAGATCAAGTTGAGTGAGCATAGTCATGTTCCCTATGGAAGAAGGAATGGAAGCAAAGAGTTTGTTATTCGAGAGATTGAGAATTGATAAGTTTCTTAGATTTCCAATCGAAGTTGGGATCAAACCGATCAAATTATTTTTATGAAGACGCATATCAATGAGCTTGGTCATGTTCCCTATAGAAGAAGGAATAGAACCAGAAAGTTTGTTATCCGAGAGCAAGAGAATTGATAAGTTTCTCATATTTCCGATAGAAGAAGGGATCCTACCAGTTAAATCATTGATTGCCAAGTCAAGGGAACTGAGAGACTGTAGTGATCCAATCTCTGGAGGTATCAAACCAGAGAGTTTGTTACCCCATAGAGAGAGAACGGATAGATGTTTCAAAGTTCCAATCGAGGTTGGGATCAAACCGGTGAGATTATTTTGTTGAAGACGCAAATCAATGAGCTTAGTCATGTTTCCTATAGAAGAAGGAATAGAACCAGAAAGTTTGTTATCCCAGAGCAAGAGAATTGATAAGTTTCTCATATTTCCGATAGAAGAAGGGATCCCACCAGTTAAATCATTGATTGCCAGGTCAAGGGAATTAAGAGACTGTAGTGATCCCATCTCTGGAGGTATCAAGCCAGAGAGTTTGTTACCCCATAGAGAGAGAACGGATAGATGTTTCAAAGTTCCAATCGAGGTTGGGATCAAACCGGTGAGATTATTTTGTTCAAGACGCAAATCAATGAGCTTAGTCATGTTTCCTATAGAAGAAGGAATAGAACCAGAAAGTTTGTTATCCCAGAGCAAGAGAATTGATAAGTTTCTCATATTTCCGATAGAAGAAGGGATCCCACCAGTTAAATCATTGATTGCCAGGTCAAGGGAATTAAGAGACTGTAGTGATTCAATCTCTGGAGGTATCAAACCAGAGAGTTTGTTACCCCATAGAGAGAGAACTGATAGGTGTTTCAGAGTTCCAATAGAGGCTGGGATCAAACCAGTGAAATTATTTTCATAAAAGTAGAGAAAGTTAAGACTTGTTAACAATCCTATCTCATGTGGAATATTTCCTGTTAAATGATTATCACTCAAGTCTAAATTGGTGATTTTGGTCAGGTTACTTATGTGGGATGGAATAGTTCCGTAGAGTGAATTGCTCGAGAGATTGAGAGTGAGAAGATTGGGGAAGGATGAGAAGTTGAAACGATGAAGCGTACCTCTCAGACCAAAATTTGGAAGGCTGAAATCCGCGACACTTTCAGAATTGTCACAAGTGATTCCAAGCCACCTGCAAGGGCTGCTACCAACCCAAGAAGACAGGACAGATTGGCTGTGGTTGTCATCAAGACTTGCTTTCCATTTTAGGAAGGCCTCCGCTTCTTTATTACCTTCAGCAGCTGCGTATCTGGCAGCACCAAATGAAGCTGCAGAGGAATTAGGAGGAAAGGCAAAGAAAGAAGGAAAGCACATTATAAGGAGTAAAAAAAGGACTTGGAGAAACATTGAGACTGGTTTCTGTAGTAAGGGCATCATGTCGAAGGGATATGGTTTCCTATGGCAGATGAAGATAAAGATCGTAGGCTCCAATGATAGGTATTTATAGAAAAAAAGAAATGGAATATTTATTGGAATTTTTAATTGTGAAATTTCCTATTCATCTTTGTTCTTATTTTACAGAATTTGACATGTATACGTCAACAACAGTGACATCAGTTTTTATTGGGTGGAGGATTTGGTAAATCGTAGGAAAATTCATTTCCATGTCCTATAATTTCTAAAGATGCTTAATTGTCGGCTCATTTGTTTAAAATCCGTAGCTCATTTCTAAACTAAATCAAAAAAATAAAAATAACTAAGAAAAAAATATTTTGTTTTTTAAAATCTTTTGCATCAGTTTTCTCTTCTTTAATTGAATCGGTGAAGAAATAATGTAAGAGACGGCTTAATTAATCGCGGTCTCTGAATTAATTGGAATGGCAAGGTATAGGAATCTTTCATTCTGAAATTTCTAAATAATCTTTGTTCGACCTTTCCAAATCATCGTTCCAAATTTGACTTTTCCAAAGATTCATGAACTTTTTAACTGCCTTTAGCGCCAGAAAGCAGCTCTCGAGGTGTAACATCTCGGGAGTTTTTTTTTATTAATATGATTGTGTTTACATCAAAAAAAAAATTCACTTACACAAGAACAATACAGATATGTAAATGAAGGTGTAATTTATCCAAAAACTTATCTGACTCATGAACAAACATAGCAAGTACGATAATATTTAATATTGTTTCATTACTCAATAATCATGATTTATTTTTCTCAATGTTGCCTTTGCAAATTGCTAGTGAGTATGTCGGTATTTTTATTCCTTTCACACAGCTCATGATTATTTTCATAGTTATTAAGCTCAAGTACGATAGGTGAGCATGGACACCTAATACCGCCTCTAGTAAAATTTCTGGGAATAGATGTTGTGAAATTAATAAAACCCTAAACCCCGTTACAATAATCAATCCTCCGCAATCATTGGGGTGAATCTCGATACATTCATGAACGATCATCCATGACTTATATCGAACCTCTATAAAATTATGATGACATCATGTATTAATTAACTAAGTTAGGTAAATAAACTTGCAAAAATATTACTTTACCTTGAGATTATCCAACAAACCAATCACAACTTCTCATAAATATTAAATATCCATTATCATTTATCAACGTCCATACAAATTAATATATATAAATTTATGGAAATTACCACTCCGCAATACCATTGATAAAACTTTAAACAGACCCATTAAGCAAGCTATTAATTATTTCAAAACAGCACATGTAATTCGGTAATTCCATAAAGTTTTAACAATTTACAAACAAATACAATCTTACAAAATCTAAAACAAACCATAACAGGTATACAATTATACATTCATATACTACAAGTTTGTTTGAGAAATAACAATAAAACATGTACATCTACTAACAAAATACATATACTAAAAAAACAATAAAATTGACATTTAAATGTTAAAATTTAAAAAGATAGAATTACTTACAAAAATTGATAAAATCCGTCAGTAAATCAGAACACGGATGTTGTGACCACAAAACTTCAAGAAATATAACTTGTTGTGCTGAGATGAGGGAGATTTCTGTTTGAGGGGGAGGGGGGCTGGTTGTTTGCAAATGGGGAGAGTTGAGATTAGGATGAAGGATAAGAAATAGGGGAAGAGAGGATCGGCAGAGAGGGCATATATTAACTTTTTCTAACGGTTTCACCGATGGATTTTCCGTCGGTGCGTCCGTCGACTATTCTGACAGAAAAATCAACACGTCACCGTACGGATCTTCCATTTTAAATCCCTCGGTGATTCCATCAGCATTTCAAGCGGTGAACCGGTCACGTCACCATACGGATCTGCCATTTCGAATCCCTCAGTGATTCCATCGGCATTTTAAACGGTGAACTGGTCACGTCACTGTCACTACCAGAAATTCGCTAAATAGCAACGGATTTACCAACAGAATATGTCTATCGGTAATTTGAGGTCGGAATTACCGACGGACACTATTCCGTCCGTACTTCAATCGGTAACTACAGACGGACACTTTTCCGTCCGTAATTCAGTCGGTCACTACCAACAGAAATTTTCCATCAGTAGTTACCGATTGAATTACGGACGGAAAAGTTTTCGTCATAAAAAAAAAAGGCGGGTCGCTGACTTGGAGATTTTGGCGGGTTATTTTTTCCGACGGAATCACCGACGGATTCAAAAAGACAGCCCGTACAGCGATGTGACTGGTTCGTCGTTTAAATTGCCGATGAAATCACTGGGGGATTTGAAATGGCAGATCCGTACGGTGACGTGTCGATTGTTCAGTCAGAATCACCGATAGAGTGTTCGTCGGTGAAACCGTCGGGAAAAGTTAATATATGTCCGCTCTACCAACCCTCTCCTCCCCTATTTCTCCTTCTTCTTCCTAATCCCAACTCTCCCCATCTGCAAACAACCAGCCCCCCCTCCCCCCAAACAAAAATCTCCCTCATATCAGCACAACAAGTTATATTTCTTGAAGTTTTGTGGTCACAGCATCCGTGTTCTGATTTACCGACGGATTTTATCAATTTTTGTAAGTAATTCTATCTT
>Ga0325402_1002980_pt1 | contig 15093 bp, 19 predicted proteins | sample PopdelMetagenome_22_FD_207212 | JGI IMG/M metagenome (GOLD analysis project Ga0325402, IMG submission 207212) | Populus deltoides microbial communities from Bellville, Georgia, United States - Xylem-PdKOR-R3 | ecosystem: Host-associated > Plants > Phyllosphere > Stem > Wood/Secondary xylem... | reverse complement strand
AAATCTATTTGTAATGACTTCATCCCCTTCCGAAAGGTTGCCCACACAATAATCAAATGAGAAGAATTTGAGGTCTTCGTTATAGTTTTTTAGTACATTGCTCAGCTATTATGCATACATTTTTTTTATATAGGCAATTATGCGAAACAGAAGAAGAATAAACAAGCAATTAAACCAAATGAAACAATCTGTAAATGGACATAGTGAAGTGAAATTTGAATTTAGAGTTTCTCAATAAAATTTCACGGATAAGTAGTTTTTCTTTACAAAGATCCATAAAATTTGTTCGCCCATATATGGCAACCAGCGGGCAACATGTCTAGTCTGCTCTAAAAAATGATGTGTCACACCCGGACATCGCGACGACCAATTAAAAATTAATCTCGATTGTGGAAAAAGAACAGATATCTGGCATCTTATTCTTTTAGGGGAAAATGTCTTGTTCAAGGAGTCGCCACCTAGTATTATGGTCACTAGGAACCCTAACTGGTCAACAGAGATTCTATGGTACATGACTGGTTACGCAAAAGGGAAGATGCTATCACCCCTTAAGCGTCTTACCTAAGGCAGACTGTATTGCTAGTTTTGTCTAAAATTGCTAAGAATTTGTTTCTCCTTTTTCCCTTTTTTTATTCTTCCTTCATGTTCCTGACTCTGGCGTCAGTGAACAATTCCTACGAATATTTCCAACTCTAGCGTCAGTGAACAATTCCTACGAATATTTCCAACTCTGGCGTTGGTAAATATTGCACAAATCCAAAAAATACAATACTCCTAACTCTGGCGTGAGTGAATATTTTCGCAAAAAATAAATTTGAAGAAGAAATTTTTTATGTTTTTTTTTATCCTTTATTATTATTGGCCCTTTTTATTTTTTTTATTATCTTTTTTTTTGGATCGAGTCCAGCCGTACTGGTTGGGCTGGATCCAATAAGCCCGGCCTGGTTACCAGCTCAAGCCAGTAACCAGCCCAAGAAGCTGGTTCACGTGTGGACTGCACAGTGCGAAGGTAATTAATTTTATCTTCGCACTGTTTTGAACAAAACTTGGAAATGGAATTGCAGGGCAGGAGGAGGAATGCTTACCTGGGTGAAGACAGCGACGGAGACGAAGACGCGGGTGATGATCTTAGCTCTGGCCGAAGAACGCCCTGCTCTATCCTTTTCTTTTCAATCTCACTCCCCTCTCTCTCTTGTTTTTGGTTTACTTTCCCCGTGTTACTGTCACACCTGTGCCGAGAGGCGAAGTCGAGGGCGATGGCGATGAAGATGTTAGGTTGCTTGTTGAACGGACACTCTCTGCTCTGCTTCTTCCTGTTCTTCATTTTCTCTCTCAGAGTCTGCCTATTGTTGGAGCTTGATGACAAAGACGATGGCGAAGGTGTGCTGAATTGCCAAAGCTACATACTCTCCTTCTCTGTTTTTATTCTTCGTGCGCTTCTCCTCTGGATTTGCTTTTCTTTGCTTTGATTGCTTCTCTTATTCTTCCTGTCTCTCTCCCTGTGTTTGCTCGTTCTCAGTTCGCTTGTGTTTTCTTTTTTTATCTGTTGTTCAGGGAATGGAGGAGCAGGTGTAAGTGGAGACAAAGGAGCTGATGCCTGATAGGGTGTTGTACTTCTGCTAGAGCTGGAAGAGGCGCGCATTGCTGGTTACTGATGCATGCTCACGGTGCATGGAAGTGGCTGAGTTGCTACTAATCTTGATGATCCTGGTTTCGTCCGCTGTAAAAGTTTTCGTGCCCCTGCATCCGATCAAAACTTGTGCTTTTCCAGGCAAAAGCCATGGTCCCTTGAAACTCAGCAGATTTTCGAAGCAAGGAGGATCGCGTGCCAATGTAGTTCATGGTTCTAGTTTAGAGACAGACGTGGCGTAGATTAATGGTGATTGGGACCACAGCCTAGAAGGTGACCGGGAGGAAGATGATCTCGGGCCTTTATTTACTTTTTTTTTGTGCGAAGTTTGCAGCTCCCGGGGGTTGAGACTGAAGAATGAAAAATCAGTTTGATGGGGAAGAGATTGAGGTCGGGGAAGAAGAGAGGAAAAAGCTGGGGGGAGGGGGCAGCGGCGGCTATTCTAGGACTCGGCCTCGCCCTCTTTTTTTTGTAAATGTTTTTTTTCTCTTTTTTTGTAGGTTTCTGGTAATGGTCTTCTCCAGGGTTTTTTTTTGTGTCTTTTAGGGTTTCTCTCTAATCCTAGGGTTTCTTTTCTCCTCCACTTTTCATACCCCGAGATCTGTATTTATAGTGCCAGAGTCCCTTCACGTGTGAGAAACCAAGTTTCAATCAAACTGATTCTCTTCTTTGAAGTTTGCATTTGTTGAAAGCGGATAACTATCATTATCTTAAAGACAAGGATTATCTCGAAGATAAGGATTATCTTGAAGATAGGGATTATCTTGAAGATAAAGATAGAATGACAAAAGCACATTGTAGTCCTTAATTTTCACGGAAGTTGACAAATCACACTTTTCATCAAAATAAATCTCTGGTCTTTTAATTTTTCATTTTAAACCCTGTAAAAATTAAATTAAAAGCCAAAGGGCCAAAATTGGGTTACAATAGTTGCCCCCTCTTTACAATGCTTACGGTGCAAATGCATTAGAAAATTTATTTTCTTTTGACTTTGTATAGTAAGTTTTGTAAAGAAGAATAATTACGAGAACCCTTTCTCTTTTCCTTTTTTTTTTATGATGATTTTTTTGGTCTAATTGTTTTGGGCATCTTGCCTGATGATAAAAGAAACGCGAAGAATTTCGTGAGTGGTCTAATTATTCCAGGCGACCTGCTCAATAAAGAATAAAATGCGAAAAGGGTTTCGCGAGTGGTCTAATTGTTCCAGGCGACCTGCCCGATGATTGAAAAATACGAGGATTTTTCAGGATGGTCACATTGTAATGGGTTACCTGCCCAGATGGTCACATTGTAATGGGTTAGCTGCCCAGTGGAAAAATATGACGATTTTTCAGAAGTGGTCACATTGTAATGGGTTACCTGCCTAGTGGAAAAATACGATGATTTTTTCAGGATGGTACATTGTAATGGGTTACATGCCCAGATGGTCACATTGTAATGGGTTTTTTCAGAAGTAGTCACATTGTAATGGGTTACCTGCCTAGATGGTCACATTGTAATGGGTTACCTGCCCGGTGGAAAAATACGAGGATTTTTCAGAAGTGGTCACATTGTAATGGGTTACCTGCCCAGTGGAAAAATACGAGGATTTTTCAGTAGTGGTCACATTGTAATGGGTTACCTGCCCAGATGAAGAATAAAACGCGAAAATGGTTTCGCAAGTAGTCTAATTGTTCCAGGCGACCATCCCGATAGGAAAAAGGATTGTGAAGGATTTCACGAGTGGTCTCATTGTTCCAGGTGACCTGCTCAATGATAAGATGCGAGGAAACTCGCAAGTGGTCTCATTGTTTCAGGCGACATGCCCGATGGTGAAAATACAGATTTTTTTTTACGGCCTAATTCTCGTGGGCGGCCTACCCAAGTTAAAATTTCTCAAAGGTGAAAAATTTTCAAAAGCGATTTCAAACTTGGCCATTTCAAGGTGGCCTTCCATTTGATGGATCTCATTAGAGATTTCTCTTGTGAAGTTTGCAAAACTCATTCTCCAATGTCTCAAAGTTTAGATGATATGCATGCATCTTTACCTGATTTGAAATATAGGCCCCCATTTCTCCTTAATCTTCTTATTGCTTGATTGATGAGAGCTTGCTACCTCTAATTTGGGTCATTGTCGTCATTTGGCTTCTAGCCCACTCGAGTTGGCCCATGTAAGTCTTTTCCCAGATTTGTTTACACAACTCAGGCTTCATGGTGCCCATCGTGACCCACTTGCTTGCTAGAGATTTTCTATTTCGTCAAATAGTTTGAGAGAATCATTCATTACTCCGTTTCTCACTGCCAAAAACATTTGTGTCACTTGCTAAAAGGATCAAGCTGCCTTTTATAAACCACAATGCCCCCTTGTCTTGTTGTAAGAGATGTTCCTCTTCTTTTTTTTTCTCTTTTTTTTCTTTCTTTCTAGAAAGGATCGATTTTCCTTTTAAACACAATGTTGCCCCCTTGTATTGGTCATTGCCTCTAAGTGTGTTTTATCAACGACTCAGACAAATAATGGTTTTAAGTGGCCATTCTCTCATTTCTCTCATTTTCTAGTTTGGTGAAGGAATATCTGTTCTGAATGAATCTTGAAATCTTGATCTTGCATTTTGAAAACAAAAATTGTTTTGATGTAAAGTTTGATAAAATTTGCTCTTGAATTCTTGCAACTCTTTGTTTTTTTTTTCTTGGAAAAAAAATTATTGCTCTTGTGTTTAACGATATTGTCTTTGGTGAAAGTATGTCATGAGATGACCTTCTGTTTCTTATGGATTTCCAAAGTGAAGGGCTCGAGAAATAGCTCAAGGTTTTGTTTGAGAAAAACTATCTCTTTTTGAACACTTATTTTATCAGCATGAATAATAATGAATAACTTGTTCTTAATGTCATGACTCTAATAAAGAAGCACTCTTTGCATTTTGAAAGCATTGTTTATTAACCCACGTTGCTTGCTTGCTCGATTAGAAAGGACTTCTACAGGCACGTAATGTAGGCTGAGGTTTTTGGTTATGAAAGAAAAGATCATAAGGCTCAAAGAGTGTTTCAGGGTTTCAAAGACTGAGGATCACTATCAGCAGTTCGACTCTTTGTGTTGTTCATCTTTTCTTTCACCGCTCTTCTTTGATTTGCTTTTTCATTGTTGTGCTAGGGCATACTCACTTTATCTTGGTTATCACTCTTTCTTGTGATTTGGGCATGCCCCCTAGTCATTGAGTTTCTTGGGCTCTTTTGCCTTTTCGGCTTTCTCAATGGTTTTTTTTTCCTTGAAATTTTCACTTGCCCCAGTGTGGGGTGTGATCCTAGTAGGGTTTTTTCATGAAAGAAAAATTATTCAGGCTAAAAAAGGGACTGCAAGGGATATACGTTTTAGAATGTGAAAGGAATAACAAAGATAGCCTTTCCTCATTTCAAATGCAAGCAGTTAAGATCAATAAACTTTGGCCTCGTCCAATGTGATGGTTTGGTCTTTGCAAAGAGATGCATTTTGTGAGTCTATGAGCAATGAGTTCACTACATACCATTATTCATACATTTAAAACAACATGTCTCAAGAGTCATGGTGTGAGGATGACAGTTCTTTTTCTATTCGTGCATTTTGGTTCAAAGTTTAGTCACCTCAATGAAGGAGTTGCTTGATTCATGTGTCATTCTACAAGTAGAATGTCATAAATATTGTTTTAAATAAACACCAAATTATTTTTGAAATCAAAATGCATGTTCAATTTTTCAAAACTCAAATAGGGAAATTAATTTTGGTAAAAAAGATAAAGTGTGTCTATGAGGTCACGCGAGGCTTCAAAAGTGTATTTTGAGTTCTTAGAGGGAACCCCTTTCAGGATATTTTGGTTGTAAATCAAAGGAAGAGACACAATTGAAGGAAAAAAACAAAGACTTATACTAGCAAGGTTACACATAATCATCGATAGGAATTTCTGGAATCTTCCAACCATCTCTCTCCTTTGAATTCCTTGACAGGGGCACCTTTCCAATAGTCAGTTAAGGTCATACATAGATCAGTCTTGGCTTAGTGACACTTTAGCGTCGTCTTCAGGACGAGTGACCTTTAGATGTCTTTGTTTTGGTAGCTCTTTCTCTCGTTTTTGTAACCACATTTCACATTGTGAACCTCGGTTTCTTTCTTTTCCCTAGTGAAACGTTTTCTTCTCAGTCAAGTCAGCAACCCTTCCTAAATGGATAGCTTGTTCGATCCTCTCAGCTATAGCAACCAAGTCAGAAAAATATTGTGCAAAGCTTCCAACCAGGTATTCAAAGTACGGGGCCTTGAAAATGTTGACAAACAAATTGATCATCTCCTTTTCCAATAAAGGAGGATTAACTTGTGCGGTAGTCTCACGCCACTTTTTGAGTGTATTCTCTTATGGACTCCTTGTTGTCCTTTTTCATAGCTTGCAAGCTTGACCTATCAAGGCCCACATCCATATTGAACTTATATTGCCTAATGAAGGCATCAACTAAGTTCTTCCACTTTTTTACCTTTGTATTATTCAACCGCATATACCAAGTAAAGGTAATGTCACTCAAACTGTCTTGAAAGAAGTGAATCAACAATTTCTCGTCATAGACTACCTCAGTCATTTTGTTGCAGTATGTCTTGAGATGAGTTACAGGGCATTGAGTTCCTGTATATTTGACGAATTCTGGCACTCTAAACTTCTTAGGAATGACTATGTTAGGTACCAAACACATCTCAGCAGCTTTTATATGGTCATGTAGGCTAGTTCACTTGAATGTCCTCAGCCTTTGTTCCAAGGCAGCCCTTTTATCCAGGCCATCTTCTTTTACCATCTTGTTCTTTTGAGATTCCTTTATTGTAAGGTCAATGGTAGATGACATTTCTATGGGATATGCTGGTTGAGCAAATTGGGAATACATAGCCTGTTGAGACACCTCCCCCAGATTCTGTGGGTTTACGAGCATAGGTTCAGGCTGAGCTGTAGATTTTGCTTCTTCAGGTTTAGATCTTAAGGCTTGTTTGAGTAGGCTAGTAAGCTTTACGACTTCTTCTCTAAGACTTTCTGTCTCTTTTCGGTGTTGGGCTTCCAACTAGGCTTTTTCTTCGTTTTCCATTTGTCTTTTTCGCAGTCGAGTGTTATAAGTGTGTTTCAATGGGAGACCTATATTTCACCTGGAGTGCGGTATTATGACAAGTCATAATTGTATGTTCAAACATGCATGAAGATGAATACAACATATAAGGTATGGACTCACCTTTTAGGGGGTGACATAACGATCGTTATTCTTTAAATGTGTGGTCAGATCCAAATTCGATATTCATTGTAATGCCGAGAGGAGATCTGTTTAGCATTTTGTCATCTAAGCTTTCAGCCACGTTCTTGGTGTCTTTCATTATGCATCTAATGTCTTTGAGTAGCGGTATCTCACCGACATCCAGTCTAGGGCAGTCTTCTCGGTCATTTGCAAGGATTCAAACTCGAATCCATACTCAACAGTTTGTTATCTTAGGAATATCGGTCATTATGTCACCCGAAAGCATGTTTAAGCTTATCTCAATGAATTTAGGCAGGGATTAACCTAAAGGATAGGTTCTAGTCATTAAATGCATTAGGGTAATTTTGCTATCTAGTCTCAACGGTCTTTCGCATGCTCAGTGATCGCCCTTGAAAGGTTGATATGAGGTTTACAAGCAGCGTGAAGATAGAGGCCCTGAGTAATATCAGTTCGGCATATCAACCACTATAGAGCAAACAATCATGCGAGAGTTGGATAGTTTCACGAGCCTTACCCAGGCTAAAGCCATTGGGGTGCCGTTGCTCCTCCACTTATCTTAAAGTTGATACCAAACGTATTTTAAAAATGAGAACAAAAACACAGTACAACAAAACATTTTTAGCAATGAAAAGACAAAAAGCAAAGCTTAGTCCTAGAAGTCCCTAGTGGAGTCGCCATTCTGTCACACCCGGGCATCGCGACGACCAATTAAAAATTAATCTCGATTGTGGAAAAAGAACAGATATCTGACATCTTATTCTTTTAGGGGAAAATCTCTTGTTCAAGGAGTCACCACCTAATATTAGCGCTGCCTCTGGTAGCAGTGAAGAGGAGGACGGGCCGTGGTACACGGAGGATGCTGCATCGGTTTTTTTTCCTGTATTTTCTTCTTCCTCCTCCTGCATTCTCTTGTGCTTCCTTTACTCCCCTCCCTCTCTTTCTCTCTCATATTTTCTTTCCTTTCCCTGTTCTCCTCTCTTCTTATGTTCACGCTTTCCCTTTTATTTTCTTTTCTTTCTCTCTGTGTTTTCCCCCTTCTTCCTCGTTTTCTTTCTGCCCTAGCTCCTCCTCTCCCTGTTCAGCCTTCTTCTCCGGCTTGTCATCTGCATGTAAAGGGATCGCAACCTTAAAGCATGCTCCATAACGGACGCCATGCTGCAGAAAACGCCATAGCCATTACTGCTGAAAACTGCTGCATGGAAGAGACAATGAATAGTGTCCAAGAAACGACGCCGTTTCAAAATTCAAATAGATACTTCTGATTTGGTCATTGAATTTTTTGCAATTTTGTAATCAAGCCCCCCGAAAAAATTGTAATTGGATCCTTTGATATTAGCGCATTTTCTAGCTGGTCCTTGGTTTTGGACTGTTCAATTAAGTCCTTTATTGACCATTAAACTTCAATAATTATGCAATTAAGCCCCTGATTTGATCAAATAAACTCTTCAAAATTATAATTGGACCCAGAACATTAATTTTTTTTTCAAATAAAAGTCTAAATTAACTTAAAAATTAATTTTTCTTGCAATCAAACCCTTCATAAATTCAATTAAACCTTAAATAAAATTTAATTGAGCCCATAAATATCTGATTTTGGACCTTTCTTCCTAAAATTCAATTTTCCTTGTCAACAGGACTTTCACTAGTTAAAAATATATTGTCAAATTTTAACCTTTTGTATTTTTGAACCTCCTCAACCAATTTTGACCTTTTTTCGGCATTCCAGCCTCCTTTTCTTACTCCTATTATTTTTTTGGATTTCTTCCGAATATTTTTTTGATATATATATATTTTTTGTATTTCATCATTTTTTTTGTGGGAATCCAAAAATGGGTAACAACAATGGTCACGAGTTTTTTAGATTTAATCACAAAATTATAATTAAAGTTAAGGAGTCGCCACCTAGTATTATGGTCACTGGGAACATATGGTCTGCGAGAGTCTAGTAAAGGACTAGTTGTGCAAGGGAAAAACACATCACCCCTAGTGCACCCTAACTAAGATAAGCCGTATCGTTGTTTGATTGTTTTTCTAGGTCGGGTTTATATTCGTTGGTCTCATCTACGGTTCAAGGTGGATCTCTCGTCATGAGAGTCTCTACCTTATTGGGTTAAATTCGAACTATTCTAAAGTCTGAATCTTAACTTCGCATTTATTTTACACCTTATATCTTTAATACTTGAGGGTGTACTCTATCGTGTAGTTTTCATCCCATAGTTATTAAAGTCTGTATCTAGACCCTAAAAAAAAGACTGGTAAAGAGTTTTTGACATTTTGGCCAAATCCTAATGGATAATCATAAACTGGTTACGATATCTATTTTTTTTTAACATGAGAAAGATGCAATTTTTATTTTTATGAAGACATGCTTGGAAAATTTTTAGGATTCAGCCGTATGCATGAAAACAAAACATTTTTTTTTGTTTCTTTTTTTTTATTGTCTTTTGAAAAGGAAAATTAATTTAAAAGTTTTGAGATTTTTTTGAATTTTTTTAGAAATATTTCGGAGAATACCGAGTATTTTAATATTGGATTTGTATCTTACAGTGAAAAAATACAACCCAATATTAAACAAAATTGGTAGAAAAATATACGAGAAAATCACAAGTTTTTGAATGGTTTTTTTGATTTTTTTTGAAATTTTGAAATATTATAATATATAATTAAATATATTAGGTGGGCCAGCCCAAGTAACTGGGTCGAGCCCAAAAAAGTTGGGTTGCGTTGATATTGGTCCAACATATCTTTTTTCTTTTTCTTTTTTTGGTTCGGGCCAGACCGGCCTAGACATTTGGGTGAGGCCATAACTGGCCTGGCCCAAAGTAAGAGTTAATTATCTTGCACCCCGCATGTAAAACGAATTCTCATTTTGCATGCAGGGTGATGAAGATGGTGGGGGGGGGGAGGGAAGGGAAAAGGATTCTAGGGCTATTGAGCGTGGGCTGTCGTCTGGACGTGGAGGATGACCTGAGGCTAGTGGCGGCGTTGGTGGAGAGTTTTGTCACCGGATTTGCTATTGCTCATGTTGTTGGAGCTGCTGCTACTGTGGTTGGTGCTAGAGTTGCTCACATTTGGAGTTGTTGGAGTGGCTGATGAGAGAGTTGCCGCCCCTGCTGCTATTGGGAAGGATGAAAGATTGGATGAGGTGGTTGCTGTTGATGCTGGGGTCGTGGTGGGAGAGAAGAAGAGTTTTGTAGTGGAGAGAGAAAGAGGTGGTGCAACCACCACGTCGGGCGGTCGCTTGTGGTGGAGAGGATGGTGGTCAATTCAACGGTGACAATGGTGGTGGCCGAAGGTCATGGTAGAGAGGGAGAAGGAAGAGAGAGAGAGAGAGAGAGAGAGAGAGAGAGAGAGAGAGAGAGAGAGAGAGAGTGAGAGAGAGAGAGACGACAACAATAAAAATAGAGGGGGCTGATTTTTTGTAATTTTTGGACCCGATTTTCTTTATGCTCAAGCCATGAAATCCACCCCTATTTATAGGGGATGAAAGAGGGTAATCTTTTCTTTACTGGAGAAATATTTTTGCCTTTGATTTTGTTGGAAAAGATCCCAATCGTTGGTTGAGTTGGCAACGTTAGGCTAGCGTCGCGACCTCTATGGTGGCAATCAGCCTGAACGGACCACATGGTGTTGTAGAGCAATGTCAGGTGATCATTTGCGTACAAATTTGATAGAGAAATGAAGCATTAAATGTACTTGAAAAGTAGGCACCTTTTCGGCTAAAAATCAAGGAAGATAATGAACAGTGACCACATGACGCGTCGTCTGGTATTTTTTTAATGCAAAACGACATTGTTTAGGGTTAAGTCAGGAACTTTTATCCAACTTCAATTTAGTCCTTCCACTTTCAATTTTTTTATTGTACCCCTAATTGACCATAAATGTTTGATTTAGTGCAATTTAGCCCATGTCGAACTTCAATGTGAACCCTGCATTTACGCGCCTTTTGCGCTTTGGTTCTTGGTTTCAGATTTATGAATTTAACCCCTAATTGACCATTAAACTTTCAATTTCACCCCCGGTTTTTATCAATTAAGCCCCCATAGTTTGGCATTTTTTATCGATTGGTCATTGGCCGTGAATTTCTTCAATTTGACCTCTAATTAACCCCAAAAATTCTATTTTCTTGCGACTTACCCCCTGATTTCAATCAACTAACTTAGAAAAAATTAAATTTGGTCTTTTAAAATTCCAATCTTCTCAATTAAGCCCAAATTGGGCTCCCAAAATTAATGTTTCACCAATTGAGTCCCTAATAAAATTAATTTGACTAATTTAAAGTGTAATTAAGTCCTTGCACTTAATTAAATACTTTAATTGGACACAAATCAATTTTTTAAACATAATTAAACTTTAATTTGACCCATGATTAAATCAAATTGGCCTATTAAAAATTTAATTATGTTCTTGAACTTATTTTTTATGCAAATCCGTCCAATAATCATTTAATTTGACATTGAATTTGCATTATTTCTCTAATTTTTGGCATGATGGGGTACAATTAGGCTTCAAATTTCCTCTAAAATTACACCTTGTTTTTTTTTTTATGTATTTTTAAAATTCTCTCTAGCCTGCTTTCTTCACATTGTCAGCTTTTTATTTTATTTATTTTATTTTGATTTTGATTTTGAAAAAAAAAAGAATTTTAGAGAATAACTCAGAATTAGGTTATGACAATACCCATTATAGATGAAGATTTAATATGAAATTCTCTCCTATAAATAGTGGCTAAAAGAAGGGGAAGAGGTAGTGAGACCAAGGAGAAAAATAATAATTACATTATTGTAATCTGACTCTTATGGCACAATAAGTTTTGGATAATGAATTTGGGCTGAAAATTGATTAAATGCTAGCCACCAACCACTTTTTGCTTGATATGTGGAGAGAAGATCATGGTTAAGAACATGTTTTCTTCCCTTGGAATGATTGGTGATATGCTAAAGATTATCAATGTGTGCTTTATATTGTTACTCAATTTTGGACCCCACGTTATTATAGAATGTATATCATGTATCTATCAGAATAGGAAATTAATATAGGATGTTGTAATGATTACAACATCCTATATTAATTTCCTATTCTGATAGATACATGATATACATTCTATAATATTCAGTAAGAACACCATTGAGGAAGGCATTATGAATATCAAGCTGATGAATCTTCCAATTTCGCGAAACCGCGATAGAGAAAACCAATCGGACACTGGCCTGCTTAATAACTGGACTGAAGGTTTCAAAATAATCAATACCTTCCTGCTGGGTAAAACCTCTAGCAATAAGACGCGCTTTATAGCACTCAATTCTACCATCAACACGACGTTTGATTCGATATACCCATCTACTGTCAACAATGTTCATAGAAGAATGAAACGGAACCAAAGACCAAGTGCGATTTGAGCGCAAAGCAGCGATCTCATCACATATAACATTATGCCAAACTGCATACCGGTCAGCATCAGAAAATGCAAAGGGCTCAGAAGAAGGAGAATGCAGTACCCGTGTGGAGGCAGAGGTGGCGGCAGCGGAAGCAGCCAGGTTTGCTGTCTTCGGTTGCCGCGGTCTAAGAGTCATAGGATGGCTGATGCGTGGTGGTGGAGACGCAGGGAAAGATGGTGGCAGTGAAGAGAGCTGTGGCAGCTGATAAGAAGATAAATCAACCATAAGTTGCAGACCTGCGGGAAAGGATGATGAAGAAGCAGCCTCTAGCATAGGACTGTCAGCAGAGGAGGGGCTGTCGGCAGAGACCGAATCTGCAGGAATGCTGGCCAGGGTGGGCGAAGCAGAGGAGGGGCTAGAGAGTGCCCAAAGACCATGAAGAAAGGAGATCAATTTACAACCTAAACCTGCATCATAAGGGTTAGATAAACAAGCATGTGATGAAGGCCAAGGGATGGTCGGGAGCTGTGGTCGGGTTGCTGTTTGGAGTGCCAGAGCTGTGTGCCATGGGCTGTTTGGGTGGCTGATGGAAGTGGGTGGTGGTGGGTGGTTTAACAAGTTTGGAAGGGTAACAGTAGCGGGTGGGATGGGGGTTGTGGTGGAAACCTTTACAATCTGTTCAGAATTATCAAAAGGAAACACATGTTCATGGAAACGGACATGATGGGAAAAATAAATATGGTGAGATGCAATGTCAAAACATCGATAACCAAGATGGGAGGAACTATATCCAAAGAACACACATGGAGAGGAACGAAAATCCAATTTATTATTATTATATGGACGCAGAAAAGGAAAACAGAGACACCCAAAAGTACGCAGAAAATGATAATCAGGAGACCGGTGAAATAAATAATCAAATGGAGAGCAATGGGCAAGAACAGGAGTAGGCATACGATTTATAAGATAAACAGAGGATTTAAAAGAATAATTCCAAAATCAAAAAAGTGCTTTACATTGCCCTAAAAGAGTAAGACCTGTTTCCACAATATGCCTATGACAACGCTCTGCTGTGCCATTTTGTTCATGAGTGTGAGGACAAATCAGACGATGATGAATATCAACAGTCTGAAAAAATGTGGATAATTTGCGGTATTCACCGCCCCAATCAGTTTGAACAGATTTTATTTTTAATGAAAATTGACGTTCAACGAGAGTATGAAATTGATGAAAAACAGAGTAAACATCAGACTTGGCAACGAGAGGATAATACCATACATATTTAGTATAAGCATCAACAAAGATAACAAAATAACGATAGCCATCTGAAGAACAAAGAGGAGCAGGGCCCCATACATCACTAAAAATTAATCCAAGCGGAGCAGAAGTTTTGTGACCCGTAGGTCCTAAAGACAAACGTGATGATTTTCCTAAGGACAACTTTGACATTGAAAATTAAGACGTTTGTTGTTACAAATGATCTTATTTTTCGAGATTAACAATTGAAAAATACGTGTAGTAGGATGACCTAGTCGACGATGCCATAAATCGGCAGAGGCGGAAGTGCAGAGAGACCAATAGGCTTGAGGAACTGACGTGACGGAAGACTTAGTAAGGGCATAAAGACCATCTTTACTCTGACCTGAGAGAAGGATTTCATGGGTGTTGAGATCCTTGACATAAAACACACGAGGGTGAAATTCAAAATAAACATTGTTATCAAGACAAAATTTATGAAGAGAGAGCAGAGGTTTCGTAATTGCAGGAACATGAAGAACATTAGATAAGGTGAAAGAACGATGTGGTGTATATATTTTTGTATGATCGAGATGAGATATAGGGAGGCCCTTACCATCACCAACATGCAAATTATCATTACCAAGATACGGTTCTGAAGCAGTCAAGGTGGCAAGATCAGGTGTGACATGTTGATTGGCACCGGTATCCGGAAAGCAATCAACAGAACAGGTTGAGGAGAGATTGCACTGCACCAGATTGGTAGTAGGCTACTGGCCATAACCTCGCTACTGGAATTGAGGGTAATGGGGAGCTGTATGGCCAAAATTCTGACACAGTTGGCATCGTGGATTCTGCCCCCTATTGCGCTGCCAAGAGCCCTACCTATTGTCATCGAAGGAGGAGTTTTGGAAGCAGCGGTGATCAGGTTTGGAGCCAGCAAATCAGTTGCCTCTGCTGTTAGACTGGTTGGGACGCCAGCCACCGTTGAAGCGGCCCTTGCCGCGACCAGAAATGCCAAAAGTCTGGCGCTGCACAACAAGAGCAGAAGATGAAATGTTGGGTGTGGGCAGCAGAGGAGCATGTATGGCAGCAGAAGATTTATGAACAAATTCATGTGTGAGGAGATGGCTGTGAAGATCTGCATATGATAAAGGTTCAGCCTTGGTAATAAGACTGGTAACTAAATCTTTAAACTCTCCCCGAAGACCACGAAACACATATAAATTGAAATCTTCAAGTGAAACTGGCCGACCAGCAGCGACCATTTCATCAAATAGGGCCTTCGCTTTTTGCATAAATTGAGTTACTGATTCATCACCCTGTCGAAGATCCTGAAGAGAGCCGTGAAGTTGCATAATACGAGAGTTGGAGGTAGAAGCGAGAGCTCGCTCAAGAGTGCCCTAAGCTGAACAAGAACTTTGACAGCCAACAACAAGATGCAAAACTTCCATAGATAGGGAGGAAAGAAGAGCACTTAGAATGAGTTGGTCCTGTTGTTTCTAGGTTTGAAAAAGCGGATTTACCTGAAGAGAGATACCATCACGGGCAAGAACATGTGTTGATGGACATGTGTTGGAGCCATCAACAAAATCAAAAACTCCTTGGCCTAGGAGATAA
>Ga0325402_1002979_pt1 | contig 15094 bp, 6 predicted proteins | sample PopdelMetagenome_22_FD_207212 | JGI IMG/M metagenome (GOLD analysis project Ga0325402, IMG submission 207212) | Populus deltoides microbial communities from Bellville, Georgia, United States - Xylem-PdKOR-R3 | ecosystem: Host-associated > Plants > Phyllosphere > Stem > Wood/Secondary xylem... | reverse complement strand
AAAAAAAATTATTTTAATATATTTATAAGTAAAAAACACTTTGAACCACAATCACAATTCCAAACAACCCTTTAAAACCAAATTTTTAATAAAGTGATCAATCAGCCTTGTGGATCGAGCATTAGATTCCCCGTGACCATGTAATTAGTCTCATTTTCAATTGCTTTAATTGAAATGACAATGTTTTTATCAATTCAGATTACATTATTTCTTACTAATGAAACAATATTATACATTTGTTGATCAATTAAGTAATTTTGTAAATGAATCATGATACATATTTTTTATTTTTCTTTCTTTTTAATAAAAAGAAACTATGATTATGGCCATGATATCAAGCAGAACAAAGGTGTTCTAATCTAATTTTTTACTTTTATTTTTATATATATTTCAAAAATTAAAAAAGAAACCAAAAATATATCTTTTCAATAAATTTAGTTACTTATAATCATTTTATTATTTTTATTTACTTTTAGTGTGTAAAAAAATCTTGAAAATCATACAAAAATGCAAAAAACAATACAAAAACAAACTAAAAATACAAAAAAAAAATATATAGTTGGAGTTGAAATTAGACCAATAATTGAGCACCATAGGCGAAAATAAAGTTTTAGAATTTTTTTATCACAATTAAGGGTTAAAATTGAATAGGAAATTGAGAAAAATGCTTAAATTGATTTAATTTGGCTATACGTGAGAGTAATTTGAAGTTTGAAGATGGTTTTGAACAAATAGTCAAGTTATAAATCAGAATCTTTTGGAAGTGATTATTTTAGTTTAGATTAGTTGCATGTTTTGTTTTCTTTATTTTTCCAAGTACATGAAGTTCTTGGTTTTTTACCTAGAGTTTTTTTTTCACAAGTGATAAATGTATTGAAACGCCCCAATAGAGGTAAGGTGAACTATGTAAGCATTAAACATGATATATATTGATAACAAAGACATAAAATGGAAGAATAAAAGTTATGGATGGAAGGAAATAAAACAACCAGATCAAATTTCACTTTGAATTTTTCATAGTTTGGGTTTATCTCATTAGACATGTTCAACGCAATTATTTTTCATTCTTATAAATTATAAAGGAGGTGGCATCGTTGCTAAAAACATGTCAATGCTTTTGTTTAAGTATGTGAATTGATGATGAATGAAAATTTATGAAAATCAATAATTGTATTTATTGTATTTTTAAGTTACTTAAACTATGTTTGAATTTTTATTTAAACCATCTGTGTTTTAAGGTGCTTAAACTATGTATAAAAAAAAATTCTTTATAATTTTACAACCTGTTTTTACGATCCGAGTTTGTATTATATTTTTCGTATCGTGTTAAAAATGTATTTTTAACAACCTTGAATTTAACCATATTTGAATAAAATTAAAAAAATCCAAAAAACATCCAAGGAATGTAATGAGAAGAAAGAAATATTCCAAGGACCAATTAACTATTTTTATAACTTCGCTTTAGTCCTATTTATTTCAATCCAGTCCAATTCAATCTATTTAATTCAATTTGATCCAATTAATTCATTGATTTCAATCCAATTAAGTCCAATTAAAATGATTTAATTTAATTTAGTCCCAAATTAATTCCATACATTTAAACCAAAGATTGCAATCTCTCAATTATGACCAACTTCTTGAGCAACTCAACCAAAGATCCTAGCAATTAAACCCAACTCTTCAATCCTATATTTTCAGCTGTTATATTCCAACAAATAAAATCCCAGATTTCCAGCATTCAAATCCTAAACTTCCAGCCTTTATTCATATACTAGAAAAGAGACATAACCATCCATGAATCTTCCTTTAACACCATCATTGCCCAACCTTACACCAACATCCCCCACCAAAATCAAACCAAACACAATTCATAATCTACCCCTTCTCCAACCCTTGATTTAATAACCTTCATCTTCTTCTTCGAACCAAACTTGAACTATCATCTTCACAGCACCAAAGCAACCCTTACTGACCACCAATCCAAAACCCATACTGTAATAACTCAGTAACTTATTTGCCATCACGAGTATGCTCTCTCATCAATAAAGCAATCAGCCTCTAAAAAATATAGAATCAAAGAAAGAACCACTCGAAATAACTTGCATTAGGGAAAACAAAACAAAACAACATTAGAGGAACAAACAAAGGGAAAGACCATTGTCCATAGCATTAGAAAACACCACCAACCCACACAGTCATTGTAGCCTCCTCCATCTCCATCCTTATCTCAAACTAAAAGAACCCTTTTACCCGAGACTTCCAAACCACCATAAAACTAGACCAGAACAACTGACTTTATCATTGTCGACATACCTTTTAACCCGAGACCATTCATCATCTCCCTTTAGGCCAACAAACCAAATCATCCCACGATGTCCTACCATAACACCTCTGTAACTACCATAAACAACCATTACTATCAAGGTCCACCATCATTGTCCATTTTCTTCCACTCAAACCAATTTAGTTGCTCTGTAACATAACTAATCTTCAATTTAAACGCCACAAAACCTCAAAATTCAACCTTCCTCTCATAAACCTCCATCCTCCTCTCCACCTAACACAGCTCAGCCTTCCCTCTACAAACTTCTCCTCGGTCCACTAATAATATGATAACCTCCTCATTACCAGTCTTCATTTTCTTTACACAGACTTCTCCTCGGTCTTAAAAAGGTTTAATGGAGGCTCAATACCAACAAGTTTAATAAACTTGTCAAAATTTGACAAGATCACCCATCTATTATGGTGCAATTGGCTTGGGTCTAATCTATATATTACCTAAAGATGTCCCTCACAAAACCTTGAAGAAGGAAGAAGTACCTTAATTTGTACATGTATAGGAGGACTATAATCTCGTAATGTCCCTGTATGAAGTTCAAGGTCTTTTGATTAATCCTTTCATCCCTGAAGGGAAATTGAGCCACATACTCTCTAGGTTATCGACCATTGGTAAAATCCACCTCTTTAGTGCCCAAAATACTAAAAGCATCATCCTTAAGGGTTTGGGGTAGCCTTTTTATTCCTTGAGGCTTCCTCAAAGCATTGAGGGAAGGCCATTTCTAGCGACAAGAACTATCTTCTCCCCTACTAGAGATGGACGCTAAAGTTCCACCTCCTTCAGTCTTGGGGCCTAATCTGATGGACCTGTGGACCTTTATCCCTCGTCGTTTCCTCTAATTCCTGGCTAAAACCTAAACCCATCACTAGAGGAAATAATGTCTTTACTTTTAGGGTCAGGTCTGACTCTATGAAGGTCCATTTGGTTTTGTTTAGAAGAAGATGACATTATTAAATGGAAGTACCGAGAATGACAATTTCTTATCAGAAAATGGTAAAGCTTGCTTAAGAAATCTTCAAATCTATTTTTATAGAGATCACTAAAAGAGAAAGCAAAAGAAAGAAAAGATAAACAACTTGGGTTATAAAGAAAATAACTTTTCACTCTCATGTTCGGATAAATGACATGCACGTTATCTTAGATCTCTAGAAATCCATTTAATTACTGCATTAATTGTAAGCTGCCATTTTATTTCCCAAGGGACCTCTTCCAATAAGGATGAGCGATTCAGCCACAAGGATCCTAATAGCTCTAAGTGGGATAGATAAATCTCACTGGGAAAGTAAAAAGTCTTTCATTAAAGATAACCTTTCAAAATCCTTGCGTATTGAATACACAAAAACATGAGGGAGGATTAACATATTTTATACACAACTCATTTGCCTAAAAGTCTCATGAATAAAAGGGTCAAAGGTGAGGTGATCACCTAATATGCATAAGCTTGACAGAATGTCAAGCCTAGATGATGCAAGTCTAGTTTTATTTCCATGCTTAACACAACTCCTTAGGCTTGACTACATGTTGAGTCTAAACTATTAGAAGTTTGACAAGGTGTTAGACCATAACTCTCTTGGGCTTGGTTATATACTAAGCCCAAGCGTATGCGGATTTGGTAAGACGCTAGACCCAAATCTTTCGGGCTCGACTACACACCAAGCCCCAAATACACATGGGTTTGAAAAAACACTAGACTCATATCCCTTGGGCTCGGTTATATACCGAGTCCAAATAAATATGGGTCTAGCAAGATGTAAGACCTAACTTCATTGGGTTTGGTTACGTGCCAAGCTCAAGCTAATGTAAATTTGACAAAATACCAGACCCAAATCCCTCGGGCATGGCTACACGCTAAGCTCAAATGCACGTGAGTTTGACAAACTATTAAACACGTGTTTAATAGATTTGGCTACATGCTAAGTCCAAACACATGTAAGTCTGACAATTGACAATAATGCTACAAAAGGGCTATTCCCATCAATATTAATGTTATGTATGAAATAAGATATAAAATTCTTTTATAACTCTATTGTTTGTTCATCAACATGAATGATGTTTGGTCAAAGGTAAGGTGTTCACCTAATATGCATAAGCTTGACAGAATACCAAGCCTAGATGATGCAAGTCTAGTTTTATTTCCATGCCTAACACAACTCCTTAGGCTTGACTACATGTTGAGTCTAAACTATTAGAAGTTTGACAAGGTGTTAGACCATAACTCCCTTAGGCTTGGTTATATACTGAGCCCAAGCGTATGTGGATCTGGTAAGATGCTAGACCCAAATCTTTCGGGCTCGACTACACACCAAGCCCCAAATACACATGGGTTTGAAAAAACACTAGACTCACATCCCTTGGGCTCAGTTATATACTGAGTCCAAATAAATATGGGTCTAGCAAGATGTAAGACCTAACTTCATTGGGTTTGGTTACATGCCAAGCTCAAGCTAATGTAAATTTGACAAAATACCAGACCCAAATCCCTCGGGCATGGCTACACGCTAAGCTCAAATGCACGTGAGTTTGACAAACTGTTAAACACGTGTTTAATAGATTTGGCTACATGCTAAGTCCAAACACATGTAAGTCTGACAATTGACAATAATGCTACAAAAGGGCTATTCCCATCAATATTAATGTTACGTATGAAATAAGGTATAAAATTCTTTTATAACTCTATTGTTTGTTCATCAACATGAATGATGTTTGGTCAAAGGTAAGGTGTTCACCTAATATGCATAAGCTTGACAGAATACCAAGCCTAGATGATGCAAGTCTAGTTTTATTTCCATGCCTAACACAACTCCTTAGGCTTGACTACATGTTGAGTCTAAACTATTAGAAGTTTGACAAGGTGTTAGACCATAACTCCCTTAGGCTTGGTTATATACTGAGCCCAAGCGTATGTGGATCTGGTAAGATGCTAGACCCAAATCTTTCGGGCTCGACTACACACCAAGCCCCAAATACACATGGGTTTGAAAAAACACTAGACTCACATCCCTTGGGCTCAGTTATATACTGAGTCCAAATAAATATGGGTCTAGCAAGATGTAAGACCTAACTTCATTGGGTTTGGTTACATGCCAAGCTCAAGCTAATGTAAATTTGACAAAATACCAGACCCAAATCCCTCGGGCATGGCTACACGCTAAGCTCAAATGCACGTGAGTTTGACAAACTGTTAAACACGTGTTTAATAGATTTGGCTACATGCTAAGTCCAAACACATGTAGGTCTGACAATTGACAATAATGCTACAAAAGGGCTATTCCCATCAATATTAATGTTACGTATGAAATAAGGTATAAAATTCTTTTATAACTCTATTGTTTGTTCATCAACATGAATGATGTGTAAGGGTAATTCTCATCAACATTAACATTATGTAAGAAGACATTTTCATCATCATTGATGTTGATGTAAATGATTTTTTCTTTATTAAAATATTCAAGAGAAAAAGATTTTTGACCCCTTGAATAAAAAATAAGATTCAAAATACTTTTCAAACCACTCAGGTAAATGATTCACAATCTTTATTCTTTTATTATACATTCTCAAAGCATTTGTTACATAAAAAACTAAGAACAAACATTCTTGTTCTTAGAGTTTAATGTTCTTCTCCTCATTTATTATAATCTCTTACTATAAAGTCAAAAGACTTAATTATCATAGAGCCTCTAAACCCTAAATAAATACTGATTTGCAGTATCTAAGATTTTTACCATCAATCCTCTATTTTTTCAATTTCTAGAAATAAAATACTGATATAAACATATAATTATTCACTTTCTAAACATTCAAAGTTTATCCCTGAACATATTGAAGTTTATAAACATATATGTGTTTGAATTAGAGGTGTGATAGTTTTTTTTCAAAGATACAACCATTTTAAAGCACAAACCACATCTTTAAAAGCTAAAAATACATGTTTTATTGAGTGTGGATAAAAAAAAAAAAAAAACTAAATCCCCCTCCAAATCAAAAGAGATCAACAATTTAACAATTTTTTAAATATTATTTTAGAAAAGACATTTAATCTTGTATTGAATTAAATTAGTGCTCATTTTATCCAAAATTGTAGGGTATGTTCAGGATTAGGCGGTTCTGCCCACCAACAAAACTAATCAGATTTCAACACGGAATATTTACCGAGTTTCAGAGAAAGTCGTCGGTGACTCGGTAGCAGAAAAAAAGTAGAAAAGGAATATAACAAACACAAAAAAAAGGTAAAGAGAAGAACCCTCATTTGTTGTGTTCTCCTACTCGAAGAGAAAGAAAGAAGAGACTAAAAGGAGATAAAAATGTCCGAGGCGACAGGTCAGCCACAAGAGGAAGATAAGAAGCCCAACGATCAGTCTGCTCACATCAACCTCAAAGTGAAGGGCCAGGTCTGTTTTTCTTTCTTTTGATTATGTCTTCTTCCTTTGTTGTGGGTTTTTGTTTCTGTTTCATCCTTAAATATTTTTGGGTTTGGTTTTTCTCTTTTAATGTTTTTGTTTTGGTTTACAAACTGTTACATTTGGGTTTTTTTTTTTTATCATTGCTTTTTGGGACGTTTTGCTAATGCAAAATTCATATGGGAGTGTGGGTGTTCTCTATTAGTATGCTACAAATAATGCTTCACCAATTGAGTAGTAGTGTTTTGGGAATTATAGTGCTTTTCAAAATTTGAACGAGACTTTTATTTTTTGAGTTAGGCCTGCTAGGTAATAGTTAAAAAACTCTTCTTTATCATTTTTTTTAGTTCTGGATTCTAAATGGGTTGTGTTCAGGAAAAACTCCTGATGAAAGGGCGTGGTGAGGATTTGTTCACTTATGGTGCAACTAGTCTTTATGGGAACGTCGATTTGGTGTCTTGTTTAGAAGCAGTTGTGCGTGAGAGAATCTACGCTGCTTCAAAGATGAGTGGAACAGCTTTTAGTAGTTGCTTACCTTGTGTTTCTTGATTGTTGTGCCTTTGAATCGTGATTATTGTTATAGATGTCGAAACTTGATTATTGAATATTTATATCATTGAAATTACAAGTTTCAAGTTGCATTTTAATTGAATTTTTATTATGGGGTAGTCCATGCTAACTCTTATTTTGATGATGCGATGGGTTAAAAGTTTGTAATTTATACTCTTGATGTAAGGCTCCTATTGTGGAGAATATGCTGATTAAACACCCATTTTTTACCTTTTTTGTAGGATGGAAATGAAGTCTTTTTCAGGATCAAAAGAAGCACGCAGTTGAAGAAGCTGATGAATGCCTATTGTGATCGCCAATCTGTGGAGATAAACTCAATTGCCTTTTTGTTTGATGGTCGTCGTCTTCGTGGAGAGCAAACTCCTGATGAGGTATCTTTCTGGCACACAGTTGCACATTCATAGATATAAATACATGGATTATACACATTTAGTTAATGCATATATTGCCTTCATTTTTTCTTGTTTCTGCAGCTGGAAATGGAGGATGGGGATGAGATTGATGCCATGTTGCACCAAACTGGTGGTGCTGTGAAAGCAAGTGATTATGCTTGATGGAAAGCTAATCTACTGGTGGATGTAGGTGGTACTAGGGTCTTGGGATTTTTGTTAATGGACATATTTATGCTGGTCTTGTTTTGCTAAATGAGCTCTCATTAAGAGCTTTGACAATAACTAAACTATCTTAGTAGGATTTGGATTTGCAATGTTTGGTTTGTTGGGACATGGCTCCTCATTCTTTGCTTGCTCTCTCCCGCTTCACTTCTCCATGTGTTATTTGTTGCAGTTGTTGAGGGCGTCAACAGGGAATGTTATATCTGACATCCTTGATTGTAAAGTAGGTAAAAACCATTTTCAGTTGTAAGTGTGTGGATGAATGGGGTTTGGGTAGTTCTGTTGGCGGGGTGGCTACAAGATAAAAGCAGTCTCCCACCCCATGAAATACCCCATCCATAATCGAATGAACTTGGTTTCAGAACTCTTAAACTTTTATTTTCAAGTTCTGGAAATTGTTATACACCGGGAAGGCTCTGGCAGGAGAAAAGCAGTTTTCCACCATTTGAAATATCACTTCCTGGCTGTTGTTATACCCATCGTGAGAAGACTCGTAGATGGCAGACCATTATTGATGCCTGCTTGGGAGTTTAAAGTTTTTCTCCCCGAGCTGTGTAGAATAAATGAAGTCGGGGTTTGTTCGGAAGAAATGTTCTCATTGGAATTTGCTCTTGCGGTAACTACCAGTATACCTCAGCCTCACCTGTAGTGGAGCGAGGAGTGAACAGGGTTAACTTTTTCTCGTCTCTTGTTCTAACAAAATTTTTATTTTCTTATTCTTTCCCACCTCCTAGGATACATGGTATATTTGCTATGTTCCAGAGATGAATGGATCATGGAAGCTTGCTTCGAACGAGCTATATTGACCCTCGGAGAAAAGCTTGCAGATTTAAATAGACCCAATCACCAATTTGAAAAACCCTGCAGTTTGGTGCTTGTCAACCAAATTCTTATCACGAGGTTGTGCTCGCTCTGATTACTTTAAGAATGCTCAGAAAAACTTATTTTTCTTGCAATAATTGGTTTGTTGCCTCAACTTGTGAATCTCCTGGGCAACTCATGAACTTTAACCACAGAATCCATGAAAGTTTAAGCATCTATAATAGCAGTTTAGGGATGAGTTAATGCAGCAAAATGAGCATACTTTATTAAACAGTGAACCACGACAAAAACTACTCTCTTTCCATAAGAAAGTTACAATCATGTCCATGCTGTTTGTGGAGAGAACATTCCGATATGAAACTGAAACTAATTTCTTAGTATTACCTCCCCATCAGCTGTAGTAACCAAATTTTGACCAATTGGTTTTTAATTTAATTTTTGCGGGTTTAAAATATAAAATTAAAAGATTATAGATTTATTTCAATGAAAAATACGATTTGTCAACTTGCGTGAAAATTAAGGACTACAATGTGTTTTTGTCATTTTATCTTTATCTTCAAGGTAATCCATATCTTTAAGATAATTCTTGTCTTCAAGATAATAATAGTTATCCGCTTTCAAATTTGATTCTTAATCAAATTCAAACTTTAAAAAAGAAAATGAGTTTGATTGAAACTTAGTTTCTCACACGTGAAATGACTCTAGCACTATAAATACAGATCTTAAAAGAACAATTAGAGGGGACCCTAAAGAGAGAAAACATCAGGAGAAGATCATTACCAGAAACCCTAAAAAAAAAAAAAAGATATTACAAAAAAGAGAAGGTGCGGCCGAATCCTAGACTAGCCGTCGCTGCCCCCTCCCCCCAGCTTTATTTTCCTCCTTTTCTTCCCCAGTCACCAAAAAACAACCAGAGAAGCCCTCCATAGCTTTTCTTTTCCTCTTTGGCTTGAGACCAAAACCGCCACCACACTAGCCTTGGCCTGCCATCTCAGCTGAACAAACATCCCCAACCATCACCATCGTCTTCGCCTTCGTTTCCCAATAATAGCATAAAGCAACAACACAGGAAAGAAAGACTAGGGAAGACACAGAAAAATAGAAACAGAGAGGAAAGCAGCAGTAGTCGAGCAACCCTCCATCACCATCGTCATCGTCTTTGCTTTCACTCCGCAACTACAACAGCCCCAACAGCTCTTCCACACCGTGAACATCCAGCAGTCCTCCATTGAAGCAACTGCACTGATCTCAGCAAACCCGGAAGCTGCCATCCTCAACTGCGACAGCCCTTTACCCTGTCATTTTTGTCCTCACCAGCGCAGCATCTTCAACAAGCCCAGCACCGCAAGCTTCCCTCTGGCAGTAGTAGAATGCAACTCCAGGACGACAACACCAGAACAGCAAGTGGGATTTTCAACCGTGAGCGGTTGCCCGATCGTCACCATCGTCTTCAACTGCACCAGACTTGTTCTGTATTGTTACATAAACAGATTCATAAAAAATGAAGAAGCATAGGACAAACAGATAGGAGAGAATACTAGTGGAGAACAAGAAGAAATGAAAAAGGAGAGGAGAACAGCCAGCCACCATGCTTCAGTTATCATCTCCATTCCTGCATTGAGGTAAGCCCTGCTTCCTTTGCATTTTAATTCACTGCTATAGTAGCATCGAATTATAATTCACTTGCTCCTGTAGCAAGTGAATTATAATTCATTGGGCAGGCATGCGTAACGCACGCCTGCCCCAAAAATAAAAAGATAAATAAAAAATAAAATATATAAAAAAAATAAAAAATATGTGCTTCAGGAATAAAAAAACCAAATTAAATTTATTTTATTTCTCAGCTACGTAATATTTACCAACGCCAGAATTAGAAGTAATCCGTAGTTGAATATTCATGGACGCTAGAGTCAGGAATATTACAAGCAAAAGCAATGCAAACCATCTTAATATACACGAACAAACTTTTAGCAATTTAAAACAAAAATCAGCAATGCAGCCAGCCTCAAGTAGGACGCTTAAAGGGTGATAGCATTTTCCCTTTCGCGTAACTAGTCCTGAACCATAAAATCTCTGTTGACCAGTTAGGGTTTCTAGTGACCATAATACTAGGTGGTGACTCCTTAAACAAGATATTTTCTCCTAAAAAAATAAGATATCAAATATCTGTTATTTTTCCACTTGTGATTAATTTTTAATCAGTCGCTGTGATATCTGGGGGTGACAATCACCATGAAATAATGAAATTAGATTCTTCTAAAGATCAGCATCATGTCCTGCCACAAGCTTTCCTTTTCTGGGTTATTGATCATTAAACCCAGCATGCTTAGATTCTGAAGTAGGATTACTTTTCAAATGATCAATGACAGACTTCAAATAAGAATCATTGTACCAAAATGCTATCGCTTTGGGAAAAACGTCATTGGAATCAGATGATTAGGCCAACACTTATAATTATGAACTAGGTACTCTTTATAGAACATCACTGGTATTTAATTGTTTAATGTTATGTGTCAGAACCATTTTGAGTTGAGATTATATAATTGGTAACCATTAATATTATGTTGAGATTTGACGGGGATAATTTGTTTATATTTGTTTTTTATATACTTATCATAGTTTTGAAAAAAATGTGAACCTCTGAACAAAAAATAAGTAAATCAATGTTAAATAGGGTAATATTTAATTAGAAAAAATGATAAATTAGAAAGAAAATTATTGTGATTCAGGATGACATCTCTAGTAAATTCAATTAAATTTTAGATGAGATAAAATAATAAATCGGTATGCAAAATGTTAACTCAGTGATGAATTACGTAAATTCCTCAAACAAGTAAAATAATTATGTAAAGGAATTTTTTTTATAAATTAGGGTGAAAATAGTTATACAATAATAATAATAATAATAATAATAATAATAATAATAATAATTTATGGTTTTTACACGCGAAAAACGTTGATCACATGTATAAGCTCGGTGTACAATTGCACAATTTTGACTGAAAGTGGTGAAAACTCCGAGGAAGATTTTATGACAATTATGAATGGGAGTCCTCAATGAATTAGTTTTAAAATCATGATTATTAAAGTAAATAAAATAGTATGCAAATTCAGATTTTGGTGTAAAATAACCTATTGTCCAGTTTTACGATATTAATCATATCTCTCAATACGACTGTAAAATCAAGCTAAGTCTCCTGACATATTTTAATATATCATTTTAAAATTTCATGTCAATAAGAGTTCAGAAAGGCTTTGCAAAACTGTCGATGGACGAACAAAAATACATAAAATAATTCATAGACTCATTAATGTCGTTTTTCTAATTTAGTCCAAATTCATCTCTTCCCTACTGTTCTGCTAATATCAATGGAGAGAACATGAAAAACGTTGAGAAAACTGCTAAAGACTAGTTAGAGAGGATCAAAATATATAAGGTTAGAAAAATTAGTAGTTCGATATGGACAAGTAAAGGCCTCTTGAATTGAAAAAATGAATTTGAGAAGGAAAAATCAAAATTGGTTGTTTAAAGGCTCCATTGGAATTTTTTAGGATTTAATTGAGTTTATTGAGGGATTAATTGCAAGAAAAATTGATTTTTGAGTTCAATTAGGGTTTTAATTAGAAGAAATTGAAGTCTAGAGGTTAAATTATAATTTTTAAAAAACCTAATTTGATCAAAATAGAAGCTTAATTGCATTAATATTAAAGTTTGGTTATTAATTAAGGGCTTTAGTGATTGACATTGGTTTAATTTGGGTCATATTGAAGAACATTGAAAATTTGTTGATCAATTTTATGTTAAAATGCACAAATTGACCAAGGAATAAATTGAAAAAGACATTGAACTTTGGGGCTAACAATTGAGTTTGGCAAGGGCAAAATTGCATAAAATTAAAAGTTGGATGACAATTACAAGTGCAATTAAAATAAATCAAAAGATCAGGAACTAAATTGAATTTTGGCCAGATCCCAAATTAAAAACCTTAATTTCTCAGTGGCTAACCTAGACAACACATCATTTGGTTCATGTTCAAAATGCACCATTTAGGCAGTTCTGGGTCGATCGAATTAGCATCTTCAAATGAATGAATGTGAAGTTACAAACATCTAAATTGAGTAAGGTTTGATCCAAAAAAAAGGTGTGCCAATTTCAGGTAGTCTCTAACGACAATGAAGTCGGAGTTGCTTCATCAAGGCTTCAAAAGTGATCAACTTAATCAGTCATGATTGTGATACTTATTGTGCAAAACCATTGATTTTGTTTCATCTATTCGCACTTCTAACCTTCTCAGTAGGTTTTCTTCAAGGATTGTTCATGTTTCTCTCAAGGTCTAAAGGCTAGAAACAACTTATTGGTCTTCAAGTTTAACAAAACCATTAAAATCTTTAAAATTAAGTTTGTTGCAAAATCATCATTGCAAAAGCAGCAAATTACAAAGATTCCAGCTGTTAAAACTAGCCCAAAACCCTCTCATTTTAATGACAGGGTCAACCATTAATCAATAATAATCAAACCTTGATTAAGATCCTAACTTAAAACCCTATAAATACCCCCTGAAAAATCAGAGCAGACAATGAGGAGAAAAGGAAAAAAAGAAAAAGAAGGGGTAGGAAAATCTTGATGAGAAAACTAAGTGTGAAGGTACAAGAGTCTAGCACAAAGGTTTCTTGAGCTTTGAGTGTGGTAAAAGCTAAAATTTGCAAGAGAAAAGCATAAAGAACCAGTCGTTATTAGTGAGCCTTAAAGGTATAAACTTTTTCTAACCTAATAGGTGATGTCTATGAAGCACATCTCTAGCTAGTTTTACATTTTTAAAGATGTTTATGAACTTATTGTGGTATTATAATGTCTTAATTTTTTTTATTTTGATTAATGCATAAAAATATTATTTTTTCTTGATTAATTTTGCTTTGAGTGGTTATTAATGTTTGCTAGATGTTTAGAAAATATTTGGATGATTGTTTTTGATGAAATGGAATTGGTTACGAATCTGTCAAATATAACAATAGGGTTGTTGGTGTTTTTTCTAGGTTTCCAATGCATATTCTAGACTCTTAGGTTTTGGCCAAGTCTTTTTTAGTGTCAAATGTCAATTTTGTTTGGGTCTTGGGTTTTTTTGTTTGGTTTTTAGTTGAACCAAAGATTCCAAGTCAACTCAATCGAGTCAAATTTAGGTCAAATGGGTAAGTTCTTATTCGGTTCTCAATCTTTTTTATAAAGTGATTTTTAGCTTAAAGGTTTGTTTCATAAACATATCATTATGCCTATTTTGGTTGTTTTATCCAAAAGAAAATGAGTTTTTTTTTTTGTCAAACAAAGCTTTATAAAATAATTTAAAAATAAATAAATAAAAGGTTTCTTTGCATATAGCAAAAAATCCTAAAAAAATATTGAAGCATGTCTTAAATGTCAGAAAAAGATTTAAAAATATTTTTTTTTCATGTTTAAAATACAAAAAGTATTACATGGATTTTACAACCAGTTTGTAAAATTTCAAAGGATTTTGACTTATATTTCAAAAATATTTAAAACTTATTTTGACAAAGAAATATATTATTCATTTTTAACATAAAGATAAAAAAAAAAACTTGTAAAAAGCTTAGTATTCAAAATATTATTAAGGATAATAATTTATTATTATTCACGTTTAATATTAGAATAAAAAAAACTTGTATGGGGTTGAGATCTAAAATATTATTGAGAGTAATACAACTCATTTATTTTAATATAAGAATAAAAACTGCGAGAATTTTTATCTGAAATATTATTTAAAATGACACGGTAGCTAAAAATTTCAAATTTATTCCAAAAAATATAATTGAGAATATTTCAACTTGTGTCCCGCGATACAAAAGTTATGGACCTTCGAGATACCAAAGGGAAAAGTGAAATTTCAATAATCACAAAATCTTTTTGAATTTCTAACTTCATCTCCTCTGCGTCATATAAGTTGTGAATGAGCTTGATTTCTTTTGATATCTTTTTAAGTTGGGATCTTTTAGACCAAGTTCTTAATCTAGCAAACTAGGGTTTTATTAATCATAGCAAGCCCGTCATATGAGGTTGATAGAATTTAGAAACACTATCAGACCATAACAACCAAAAAAAAAAAGATGCAAGTTACTTTAGGTAAGACATATCGAGGGTATTAATACCTTTCCTTTACACAACTAATTTCTTATCTAAATTCTCTAAATATTAATCAAGGTTTTCAATAATCATAATACTAGGTGGTAATCAGTCAGGGTTTATATATATATATATATATATATATATATATATATATATATATATATATATATATATATATAAAATTTATATATATTATAAAAAATTTTTTTTATAAAAA
>Ga0325402_1002975_pt1 | contig 15106 bp, 19 predicted proteins | sample PopdelMetagenome_22_FD_207212 | JGI IMG/M metagenome (GOLD analysis project Ga0325402, IMG submission 207212) | Populus deltoides microbial communities from Bellville, Georgia, United States - Xylem-PdKOR-R3 | ecosystem: Host-associated > Plants > Phyllosphere > Stem > Wood/Secondary xylem... | reverse complement strand
ACTTCAAGAGGATTTGTAATAATAAAGAGCAAGCCTTGATTAATCTGAGTCATATTCAAGAGGGGCTTGTTGGTGGAACCAAGACCATTACACAAGGATTGGGAGAAGAAGACTAGATTCGGATAGTATGACCTTTCGTTACTCTTTTGGTCATAACTGGAGCTACAGATTGAATTTTGATGTGATTCTAGTTGGGCTGGAAACTAGACTTTCATACCTTTACAACGGTATATGGCACGCCTTCTAATTCATTAAGACGAGAGAGAACCATCCATTTTAAGTTAGGCCTTACTGCAGCCAAACAGAATACGGAAACAACGAACTTGTCTTATTTAATTAGTTGGGCTATCAAACTTTATTTATTTTGAGGGGAGACAACTTGTTTGGGTTTTAGACTTGTTTATTTGTTTTTATTTTAATTAGTTTAGGCTAGTTTTAGCTTGGGTTGATTATTATTTAAATTGGGTTTATGTGAGATCCATTAGAAAAACTAGGGTTTTGGCTTAGAGTTTAAATACTCTTTAGGAATATTTTTAGGGTAGACTTTTTATAATATTTTCAGCTTTGTAGCCGACTTTTGGTTGCTCAATCTTGGTTCTTGATTGAACTTTCAACTCTTCAAAGAATTGACCATTCTTTGTTGTGAATTTATACTTTTTTTGCTCGTCTCCAGGTGTAGGCGTTGTGATCGAGTTGGTTTATAGTCTTGTTGCCTTGGAGCAAGTCTTCCATTGTGATAAGCTCATTCAAATCTCAACAAACTTGGGTTAGATTGATCTTGGGGTCGTGAATACCATTAAATTCCATTAGGGTTCGCATCAAATAACTTGTCTTATCGCAGAGCTTATTTTCTTGAAATGATTAAATGTCCACAATGAGTCAGGTGTTCGCAGCCGAATTTGTGTCTTCCGCAGCGAATCAGGTGTTCGTTGTCGAATTTATGTCGTCAGTAGGGAATCAAGTGTTCGCTGTCAAATTTTTGTTGGCTGTAGGGAATCAGTTGTTCCCTGCTGAATTTGTGTTAGCCGTAACCAATCAGGTTTTGCTGCCGAATTTGTGTTGTCTATAGCGAAAGTGTGATTCGTTATCGAAATCAAGTTGCCTGTAGTGAATTAGCATGAGCTGCAAAAGCGTGTTTGCTGCAGCGAAATAACATTTGCTGTTGAAATTATGGTACCTGCAGCGAAACAGGTTTTGCTGTTGAATGGTACTGTCGGCAGCAAACCAATTTTCGCTGTCGAAGTATGCGGCCTGCAGCGAACCAGTTTCCGCTGCCGAATGGTATGGCCTGCAGCGAATCAATTTTTGCTACCAAATTAAGTGGCCAGTAGCGAATCAGTTTCGCTGCCGATTTTCTACAATAGATCCCCTGAGCCGAAATGACTTAAATACTTGTAACAATTTCATTGTATGATGGTGTAAAATATGAAAAGCTTGAATGTGAATATATGGACTCTTGAAATAAGTATGGTGATGAATGTGATTTAAAGGTACAAATATACTGATTTGTGGCCATTGATGTCTTAGGTGGTATGGCCGGGATCGGACCATCGCCAGGACAAGGACAACTCGCAAGTGGAGCAGGTAGGTGGTTTCCACCTTTTTCTCGTATGATGTTTACATTTTGAAATAGTTTACTTATGATGATATTTTATTAAATCCTTGTTGAATGATGAAACGACGATGAAGTGTTTGATTCAATTCTTGATGATTGTTGAAACAACTATGAAATGTCGATCGGGATCTTGTTGAATGTTGAAACAATGACGAAAATGTTAACGTTCTGAAATGACCTGTTAGAGATGGATATAGTATTGGGTTGCGATGAACATTAAACCAACTATGAGATGTTGATTGGGCTACTGATGAGTGATTGTATAGGTATTGCGAAAGATCTACTATTGTGTCTTATTGAATGTAATTGTAACGAATGGTTGTATGAATATTATGAAGACTCTACTGTTGTATCTTATTGAATGTAATTTTGATCAATGGTTATATGAGTATTACGAAGGATCTACCGATATATTATATCAAATGAAATTGTCATTAATGGTTGTATGAGTATTATGAAAGATCTACCGTTGTATTATACTGAATGTAACTATCACAGATGATTGTTTGAGTTTTACGAGGGATCTATTGTTGTATTGTATTGAACATTAATAGTCATGGATGGTTGGATAAGTAATATGAAGGGTGTACTGTTTCGTTACTGAATCCTAAATTGTTATGGAATGTTTTGTTTGTGTATTACAAAAGATTTATTATCGTGTTTACTGTTGTCAAACTAGTACGGAACACTTGTATGAGTATCACGAATGGTTTGCTATTATGTTGCGGTGAATGTCAGGTTGTTATGAATCGTTCGAATGAGCAATTCAAAGGATATTACCATGTTATAGTGATTCATAAACCATCTTTGGAACATTTGATTGGTTGATGATTAGCTTTGGCTAATGGCATCCAATTGAATGACCGGAACAAATGATTGATTAGCTTCAACTAATGGCATCCCAATGGATGATCGGGATAAATGATTGATTAGCTTCGGCTAATGGCATCCGAATGGATGACATGGATAAATCATTGATTAGCTTCGTCTAATGGCATCTGAAAGGATGACCGGGATAAAAGATAGATTAGTTTCAGCTAATGGTATCCGAATGGATGACCGAAACAAATGGTTGATTAGCTTCGGCTAATGGCATTCGAATGAATGATTGAGGTAAATCATTGATTAGCTTCAGCTAATGGCATCCGAAGGGATGACCGGGACAAATGATTGATTTGCTTCAGCTAATGGAATCCGAATAGATGACCGGGACCATGACAAATAATTAGTTAGCTTCGGCTAGTGGCATCCAATTGGATGACTGGGAGAAATCATTGATTAGCTTCGGCTAGTGGCATGCGAAGGGATGACCGGGACAAATGATTGCTTAGCTTCGGCTACGGGCATCCAAATGGATGACCGGGACAAATGATTGGTTGGCTTCGGCTAATGGCATCTGATATGGGTGGCTGAGATTAATAAATGATTAGCGGGATAAACAAATGATTAACTTCAACTAATGGCATCAGGCATATGCCCAAGATGAACAAATGAGTAGCTTTGGCATCCTAAGCGGATGACCGAGATGAACAAATAATTAGCTTCAGCTAGTAGCACCCTAAGTGGATGACCATGATGAATAAATGGCTAGCTTCGGCTAATAGCATCCTCAGTGGATGACCGGGATGAATAAATGATTGGCTTCGGCTAATGGCATCCTAAAAGGATAGCCGGATTTGCGAGTTAGGAGTTAGTTTCAAGAATTGATGCCTTCATGTATACTATGTTTTTCATTTACTAAGTATATGAAAAAACTACGATTGTTATGCTTCAAACAGAGAATAATGTTAGCTCGGCTAACTGTAATCGAGATGAATGATTGGGTTTGAATATTGTAATTAGCCTTGGTAATTGATGAAATATTAACGGTGGTATTTATATAAGTAAAGAGAAATAATAGAATTATGCTCTTTTAGTCCATGAATGAAATGTAACGCTAATATTGTTTTATTATGTTTCTTTAAATTGCCTATAATGCTTGGAATTATCTTGTTTTGTAACTAGAACATATACAAACATGGTGCGTAGGGATATCCGTTTCGCAACTCACACATTTTGAAAAGAACTATATATTCAGTGATATGAGTTCTATATGAATAGACGTCTTTATCACTAAATTAGTTGTCTGACCCCTTTTGTAAAGACTAGTAATGAAAAATTAAAATGGAACATGGAGGTGAATGTGCGAACAAGTTGATATGATGCGTATGAATATACATATGAGGTATTCAACTACTAAGGATGTCGTGTTGCGAATATATGAGGCCAGGATAACAAAAGTACTAGTTGTGTAACTTGTTGTTCCACACTCTTCTATGATCTCGTGATGTTAACACTAGAAGAACAATGTGATTTTATGAGTATGTTAATACGATGTAATGTAAACCTATGAGTATGGAAATATAATATTATGGGCACATGTACTGTTTTATGGGAATGTTGATTTATGTTATCCTGCGTAACTTGTGCTTTGTTAATGAATAAAATGCAATGATAAATTTGAATAATGATACGGTGAAAAATATCCAGAAACCGGATGATAAAAAAAAATAATTCCATCAATTTTAAAACCTACGATGTTGTATTTTGAAATCTTGAGAGGAGAGGGAAAGAAAGAAATATAGAGATCGAAAAAAAAAAGAAAGAAATGGTGGAGAAGGAGGATGTTGATGATGAAAAATGATGTTTTCGTGAAGGAACGCAACCCGAGCCTCGTGGCTCCTAACGGATGGACAAAGCAGGTTCCTTTCTCTTATGTTCCATTTTCTTTTTTCGTGTGCAAGTATTTGAGTTGAAGAAACTGCCTTATATTATTAACACATAATCTTTGCTTTTGTATTATAAATTTGTATAGTTAATTGGTTTAGGAGCCTAGAAAAGCCATTTTTAGGAAATGGGTCATTTTTTTAATTATTTTTAATATTCATAGTGTTGGTTTCTTTAGAAAGTTTTTCGTGAGGCATTTACAATGCAAGTCAATGAAAAGAGATTTGAAATGTTTGAGGTGGTGTTTATTTCACCATCTGGTGTGGAGTTGAAGAGTATGAGACAAGTGAAGCAGTATGTCGAAGTTCATGGAAGTACTCCTGATATCTCCGAAAATTCAATTAGAGCACAGGTTCCTCAGAGGCGTTCTAGGAGATTGAGTGATAAAGCAATGGACATGCTAGAGCTGTCGCCAAAATGATGAAATAAGTCAAACTCAAACAAGGATGCTATGCATGCTGAAAATCAAGTTGTTGGAGAAAAACGTGATGCTGCAACAGGGGGAGACTACAATGCAAGTGGAGAAAAGGAGAAGATGGATTCTGTGGGTGCCGAAAAATTGCGAAGTAGATGATAGGAATGCTGAAAATCAAGTTGTTGAAGAAACGCATTAACCACACCTGGGGAAGGCTCCAGTGTAAGTGAAGAAATGGAGAAGATGGATTCTGAGAATGTCACAGAAATTGCAAAGTAGATAGGAATATTGCTGAAAATGAAGTTGTTAAGAAAACGTGATGCTACAGCAGGGGAAGGCTCCAATGCAAGGGGAGACGAATTCTGAGAATGTGATAGAAAATTGCAAAGTAGATGACAGGAATGCTAAAGATCAAGTTGCTTAAGAAAATGAAGATGTTGCAATGGGGAAGACTCTAATGTAATTAGAGAAGTGGGGATTATCGATGATGAGGATTTGAAGAAAATTGCAGATTGGAGATTTCGACGAAGGGAGTTGTGGCAGCTAATGAGATTGGAAAGGACTGGAAGCCAAAAACTGAAGAAAAAGTTGACAAATGATTGTTGAGAACTAGGGAGATCAGGAGAAGTGATTAGGGTGATAATCATGAGCAGATATGTAGCAAACTGTTCTTGACATGTTAGGTTCTGTTTTTGCATCTGTTTCTAACAGGTTCTAAAATGTTTATTTTTAAACAGAATCCCGTTATCAGTATATTCAGAATCCAGATTTTTCTCACTGAGAAAGACGATAACCTTCATCGGAACATCATTCCCTCAGCAGATCTGTGCTGTAAAATAATATTGTGTGGTTGCGACATGATAGGCAGCCTAATGTGTATGGACTGTTGTTATTTACTCGGGACTTGACTAGCAGCCTGATAGAGCATACTGATGGCTTGGCTGCCATTATAGCTAGAAGGCGGTTCCAGACACAAATTTCTAGATAGCAAGACCATTTTCCCACTCATTCAAAAGTTAACTTTTTATCACCTGTAAACAAGAAACCAGATGGGTTCCATAGCCAAGATGACAGTGGCATTTATCTTCCTGATTGGTATACAACACATTATCAGTCTCACCTTGTCCAACAGAAGATGACAGTGGCAAATCATGGACCAAGAGATTAAACCTGCAGTTCCAGAAGGATTACAGGGAAGGGAATAAAAAAATACAAGATGAAATACATTAATAATGTACATTTTACTCGGGACCAAAAGTGGTAAATTATTCATTGCCAGACTTTTTAGCGGCAATGCCAGCTAGAAAAAGAAAAAAGATACAAAGTTGAAATATTCCAAATCTTCATTTCTATTCATCTCAAACTCGTTGACATCATAAAAATCAGAGAACTGAGGGAGATGCATTTGAGAAGGAACATTCTGCATCATTGGGTACTACTTTAGCTTACTGAGTGCAACCTAGGATTGTTGAACATCATAATCCCTATCATCTCAGTGGCTGGATCATAACTGTAATGAACCGTGGATTTTGTGGTGCTACACCTAGAAATAACACCAAATTGACCGAAATCTTCATGGTTCATCATCATCATCAACATGGGACTGTTGATAGCATTGACATTGAATGGAAGCATCTGTTGCGCCTGAGATGGATGATACGTGGCCATTGACATATCTATAGGCTTGGCACAGGATAAGGGTTGATGGTGAAGAGCCTCTAATTCAATATTCTTCTGAAGCAAGGCATTAACAAAAGCACTAGAAGCCAATAGGCTTCATTACTAATGGAGCCAGCTGCATTAATCCCCGACTTGGAATTCTCCAACAAAAAGAGATGGTTACCTTTTAGCTTCAATATCCTACCTCTTGCAGCATTAAGTTTAGCTTCGAAAACTCCTGCAAGGACCCTAAGTTGGTCGAGTGATAAAAAGTTGAGACGATTGTCCCATGCGGGAAACTTTGCTCCCATGCAGGCTTTGCGCAGTTTAGCAATATCATCATCCAATTTCTTCTTCCGAGCTTCAAAAAATGAGATAAATCGATTGGTACCTTCCAACCTGAATCTGTTTATAATGCGTCTGATTTTGGGTGTTTGAGATTGTAGTTGCGGTTATTTTTTAAAATGCATTTTATTCAGAAATATATCAAGATAATATTTTTTATTTTTAAAAAATTATTTTTGACATCAGCACATCAAAATGATCTGAAAACACCAAAAAAATATTAATTTAAAGTAAAAAAAAAAATAAAATAAAATTCAATTTTTTTAAAAAACACTTTTGAAACACAAAAACAAATAGAATCGAACAACACAATTGGTCAGCCAGGTTTCGACATCAATATGATTATTATTCAGATTTGGCCCCAAAATGATAACACATGCATCTACACTACAAAGAATTTGGAACTCCCAAGCTTTCTTTGTTAAACCCTTCTTTCATCTGAAATCTCTCATTATTATGAGTTCCATGTTTAGCTTACAACGACCCATTTTTCAATTTTTCTTTTCCTGGCAACATGGGTGTTTATCATCAATAATTTCTATTTGCATAGCAATGTATCTGTACAAAATTGAAGTTACTAACTATGTTTGTGTACACGTTTCAAACTAAGTTAATCTTGAAAAGGCATAAAAAATAATGCTTTTTCAAGCTAAACTTCATTTAAAAAACGCGACATTATACATCAACAACAAGCATTTAGCATAAAAAAATACGTAGAATAGAAAAAACCTAATAAGGTGGTATTAAACCATAGTCTTATATGTTTCTTAGAAGTAAAGGACAAAAAAAGCTAGCAGATAAGAAATTTAAAATAATAGAAGGTAAACAAAAACAATAAAAGCTAAAAGAATGAACAATAAGAAAGTACCTTAGGTTTTAATGGCCTTTCCAACCTTCTAATTAGTTCCAATAACGCACACAATAGCACATAGCTTTAGACCTATATATACATATAAGGAGAGATTATAATTCCATATATGGAAGTGAATCACAATTATAGATCTTTTGAAGAAAGATCAGGGTTTTTATTAACTTTCCATAAGAATACTGCCTTGCGCCAAAAAATCCTCCAACAAAAATTTGCTGACTTGCAGATATTGCTAATCAACTCCTGTATTATGTTTAATGAGTTTTGGATAAATTTTTAATTTCTATCAGTTAATGAGGAACTGCTCATGGGTTAGAGATTGCACTGCTAGTCAATGAAATATTATTCGCTAAAATGTTTCCTTTTACAAAGGTCCTTGCATAACTGGGAATTGTAGTGATGAGCATCCAGATTTAAACCTCATTCTTAGCATTCATGGTCCTCTGAAGGATGGTATCATTATATCAGCTTCTCATATCATGCGAGGGGGGAACCATTGGTTGGGAAATCCACAAGATGCTTCTATGGAGATATGGTCCCCTCCACCGGGATTGAATTTGCTGCTGCAGGCTGATTTGGCTGAGGGAGATCCTCGTTTGTTTGTATGTTCTTCTTTTGCACTAAAAAAAATGGTGTAACAAAGCTAAGTATATATGTGGGGTACCTCAATTCGAGGTAGTTGTCACAGGGTTGGAAGGAGGATAATAAGGTGCACAACAGCATATTTATGAGACCAGTTGGAGAGTTGACTTGATTTAAGGTGAAGGTGGCGGGTTGAGGGTTTTTACCTGGTTAATTCAACAATTGATTTTTTTTAAAACATGATATTGATAAAATAAAATAAAAAAGCTTTTTCATTGACTTAAATCATTGAGTTGATTGTGCAACCAAGTTTCATAATTATAGTGCACAGTAAGGCCAAGCACTTGTCATGTCTTTTATATATTTTAATACTTATATTAACCAAAAAAAAAACAACAAAAGACCAAACTTTGAAAGGTGGAAACAAAACCCCACCTAACCCAAAGCAACAAACAAGAAAACATGGGCATACCCTAGAGAGAGTTTAACAGGACATGCCATAAGAACCTAATCAAGAATCAAATCAACAAAAAATAAAATATCATCAGAAAATCCCTATAAAATATAAAGTCGTCTATTAATATCTGAAGAGATCATATTATGAAAAAGATTAACTTTAAAAACAATATCGCTATAAACAATCGAGTTATTGTGAAAAGCCTTGAAGCTTAACATTCCTCTCTCCAAATATGAAATGGTACTGACCCAAGAACAACACCTAAAAGGAATGAGGTATTTAGAACAAAGATCATACCAAATACAATGAGAGAATGGGCTATCAAAAAATAAGTGATCAACATTTTCCCTACCAACTCCATATAAAAGACATCGGTTGACTTGAAAGGAACTATATGACACCCAAGAACAACACCTAAAATGTTAAGCATTTAGAACAAAGATCATACCAAATACAATGAGAGAATAGGCAATCAAAAAATTAAGTGTTCAACATCTTCCCTACCACCCCCCATATAAAAGGCATCGATTAACCTTAAATAATGTACTTTAACTAATGTAATCAATAGGGGAGATGATAATGGGACTTAAATATATTTTAGAATAAAAACGGGGGAGGCAGCAAACACTAGATTTTCTTGAGCTGTGGAGTCTTTATAGAGCCAAACACAAGGCTGGCAACCTTCTTTTTTCAATGAAACTTCTTATTTTAATTATTATTAAACTTAATTTATTGTATTTATGGTCATATGTTCATACCATTAAGTTTTACATCTTTAGCATTATAACCTTTTAAAAGGGAGTGTAAGGGATGTTTATATCTTGATCATGCGGTTAAGCAACCCATAACAAAGTAATTAATAATTTGGAAATTCAAAAATCAGGTTTGATAGAATCCTGATCCAGAGGTAACCTTATATCTTAGAACAAAAAGTATTGGAAAAGGACTTAGACCTAGAGATAATCATATATCTAAGAACCCTAAGTATGAGAATGATGTCACGAAGCCAGTTTGTCATCGATAAGTTAGTATATGATTTTTGTTTCTGCAAAGAAATGTTATTTTGCCACAAACAAACTAAAAGAAATCTCACAACATTCTTCAACTCGCTGCCCAAGTTTGTAGCTCAAAAAAACATAATATAGTCTCCTTTAACTAACCCTAATAGACCCCTTTTAAGTTGCAAGCTAATGAGTTTAAACTAGTAATCAACTAATATAAATTCAATAAGGAAATAAACCACTAAACAATATTTAATGGGCCTAAAGAAACCCAAATTAAAAATAATTATTCAACATTAAATAAATAGCTAAAATAAGATAATAAAAACAAAGTCTTCATACTAAAATTCCTCTAGGTAACTTGAATCTTCAATTTTGACAAATTCTCAGTATTGACTTCAAACACATCGTTCTCTCTCATTTAGATAAACTACTAGATCTACTATTTATGGTTGTAAAGCTTGGGATATCTAGTTTCTAACACAACTTAAATCACAACAAAATTACACATTGAGCTCTAGATATGTCCCAAAAAGCCCACGAAGGTCTAGTCTAATAGATTTGACAAGATTCGTCTAGTAAGTTTGACTCTCTGAAATAATATGTTCCTGAACTCCATCGACCAACAAATGTATCATAATATAATTCCATGTATATAGTATCTCCTTGTAAAATTTAAGCTTGATCTAATGTATGTTTTTAGATCTGATCTCACAAAACTGATCGGCAGATATTTTAAGGTCAAATTAAGACCTGACTTGGTTTATATCTGATGCGAACCTCATGATCACGAGGTTATGTAACCCACAATAAAGATTGAGATTTGATTTTGGAAAGCCAAAAGAGGTCTGATAGGAGTGATACAATGATAACCTGCCCCAAGGTGCCAGTACTATTGGAATGAAGTCTCAACCTTGTTTTTATCCTTCTTTTAGAAGGAAAATGATGTTGCCTTTAATGCTCCTCTTTACAACCTCTTGGTATTCTTCCAATACAAAAAACACAATTATGTTTCTGAATTATTCTCTTTGCATAACAAGGAAAGTTTTCCACCATATTTACACCTAAGTCAACTTAGATTCCTTTGTTTCTTTCTTTATTTCCTTCGTTATGTTTTCTCCTCACCTTAGATGGTTTAGCATCTATATGGTTTATCATGCTTAACAATATACAAATTCAGTTTACTAACAAGGGTGGTATGACAAACATTAACACAACTTTCACTATCTATAATTAAACTACACACCTTGTTTTATGCATAGCAACGCTTAAGAAAGATGTTCTCTCTTTGTTTGATTAGTTTCATTTTCCTTGATTTGAACCTTCAGTGTTCGTCTTATAACCAAGGATTTCTCAATCGGTAATGCTAACTCATCCCTATTATTATCCTCCCATGGCGGCATTCCTTCACAATTAGATATGTCACTTTGAGATTTAATATCACCATTATCTCTAATAATCATGATTCTCTTGTTTGGCTCTAAAGCATAATGTCCAAGTCCTTGACACTTAAAACATCATTACGAGTACGTTTAAGTTGAGTTTCAGATTTACCTTCGGAACTAGTAAGGACACCATCTTTAATCTATGTTGAGTCATTTTCATATGTCATCAAGTATAAAAAAAGGGCAAGTTAATATAGTTGTTGATGCTCTTTCTAGGAGATATGCACTGATTTCTATATTGAATGCAAGGTAAGCCATCATTATTATGGTAGGATCAAATGTCTCCTTCAATGCTTCGTTTGTTTATCGAGATAATTGGCAGTCCAAATGAGAGGCTTTATGGGCTGAAATTGATAATTGTAGTTTTGCCTAGGAGACTATTCCATGGATTCTATTGGGGGATTTTAATGCTATTCCGATCATTCGATGAGAAGTGTGGAAGCACTACAGCATGGTTGCGGTGGAAAAATGGCCTCAATAATTGTGTCCTTCAGTCATGTCTAGAAGATCTCAGATTCATGGGTTCTAGATTCGCTTGGACCAATTAGCAATGTAACAATACTATCTTAAAGAAGCTGGATCAGGTTCTTGTTAATGTCAAAGGAATTGTGAATTGTGATTTTTGAAACATGGTGTAAGGAGATTATGAGCACTCCCATGTATGATTTGTGTAACAAGTTGAAAAATGTTAAAGGGGTTTCGAAAGAGTTGAATCTCAAGTACTTTGGTAAGATTTCAGAGAGGATGTCAGAGGCTAAGTGGAAGATGGATGAGGATCAATGTCGGATGCAAACAAATTGATACGGTTCAACCTTGTGATATGACCTTAGCAAGGACAAATTCGGATTTTGGTGTAAATATTTTTACCGTCTAGTTTTATATTATTGCGCATAACTCTAAATCTAACCGTTGAATCGAGCTAAAACTTTACCAGACGATTCCAAAGGTATTTTTCAATGTTGGGGTAAATTTTCAGGTGAATCAAAGTTCGGAAAGGTCATGCGATATAAGTCAGAACATGTTGTATGAATTTTGTTATTTACTTCCTTTTGACTTTTGAACGTCCTTTTGACTTGTGGACTTTCTATTTAGCAAGGATCTTTTTTTTCGAATCATCACCTGCATCAAACAATGTAAGATTAGAAACATTAAAGGTAACACTAACACCACACTCACTTAGCAAATCAACTTTATAAGCATTGTCATTAATCCTCTCAAGAATCTGAAGTGGCCTATCTCCTCGTGGTTGTAGCTTTGATTTTCTATGGGCAGGAATCATGCCAACGACCCATTAGAGGTGCCAATTGGGCCAACTACAAAAGTAAGGGCAAAGAAGCATTGAATGAGCTTGTTTAGAACATATGGAGCAAGATGGACCTAGAGGGGCTTGGGACATTTAAGGAGCATGAAGGACAACCTCTAATTCATCTAATTCATGTCCAAGAAGAGCCCAATTCCTTACCCTCAGGGATTGACTCATCATATTTCTCTCAAGGTTCAAGAATAGGTTTTTCAATAACCTTACCACTGCGAAGAGTAATGATTGACTTGACTTGATCCATATGGTGGCTTCCAGAGCTGCTCGCATTTGCATTGTACTACCCCTTGGGATTTTGCTGTGGTTAAGATGAAAACTTACCTTTCTCCTGAAAACTGACAGCTAATGTGAATTTTCCAAGAGTATCTTTTAAATCTGTCATGGTTTGAGCATGTTGATTCTCTCTTGCTTTTCAATGAATGCATGCAATGTCTCCTCAACATTTGTTCTAGGAGGGGGAGTATAAGGAGGTGCATATCCATGAGAATTTTAAAAATTATAGTGTGCTTGAAATGATGGTTGTAAAGTTTGTGCATTATTGGTACTACTATTCCAACTAAAGTTTGGATGATTTCTCCAACCAAGGTTGTATATTTGTGAGTATGGATTATGATTTGACCTTTGAAAACTATTTAAAGCATTGGCTTGTTCATGAAGACATTCCTTAAAAGAAAACAAGGTTGGACAATCATTTGTTGCGTGCTCATCAGTTTCATAGATTTGACACATAATTTCTTGAACAGATTTTAATTGACCACTCCTTTTCAATTCTAGTGCCTCGACTTTTCTAGCTAACGATGCAAGTTTGGCTTGAAGGTCATGATCTTCGCTAAGGTTGTACATACCTCCACTAGATGTATGAGGTTGGGTTTTACCTGGTACCTCATAAGTGATTGCAGTGTCCTAATTTTGAGCATTTTCAGCTAACAAGTCTAAGTACTCCATTGCTGCATCAAGGTCTTTATCTTCAAAAGTTCCATTGCTCATCAATTCCACTATTTTCCTATTTTTAGCTATTATGATGCGAACCTCATGATCACGTGGTCACGCAACCCACACGCAAAGACACCAATTCCTGGAAAGCCAAGTAAATCAGGTTTGATAGTAGAGTGACACAAAGATAACTTGTACCTAGGAACCAACACTATTGGAAACATAGACCCCCACCCAACGAATATTGATTCGCAAACAAGAAGTATAAGAATGATGCCACGAAGACAGTTGTTCTTCGATAAGTCGTTTTTAAGTTCTTTAGAGAACCATGGAAGGGAGATTATCTCACCAACACACACACACACACACAAAGTGCGACAAACAAGAAGTTCTATTAATCTGAATTGTCTAACTTAGATGTCTGGTTATGCCTTTATTTATACTAACTTTAGACTTAAATAAAACCCTAATAGACTCCCCTTAGGTGGACTTATGTTAAGCCCACTTACAATTGACCCAAATAAGTAATAATAACCCAAAGACTAAGAGAAAAATAATAAAAATCTGAAAGTTACTGATTAGTACTTAAAAGTGCATTTTTATCAAGGTTTTATATCATCATTTTGCACTTGAAGTATCAATAACTCCTTAACTAAAGCATGTTTTATAATAACATATCTAATAATATAAGATACCTTTAATTTATGGTAAATGTTCATCTTAAATGCAGGCTTATCACATAAATGAAAGAATTGATTGATGAGTTGAAGTACTGAAATTGAAAGGACAAAGAGATGGCCAAACTTAGAAAAGAGATGCTGGTGCAGTCCAAACTGGAACACTGTTCGGTAATTGGGTCATATCTGGAGCTGTAGATCTTGGATTTAGGTCCATTTTATATGGATGGAAAGATAAGACATAGGCCTACAACTTTCATGTGAAGCCCAAGATTTAAAAAGGCCGTTTTCAAGTCCAAATTGCAGCAACAACAAAGAAGTCCGAATCTGTCCTGCAGCCCAGACACTGTTTAGTGTTCAGCCCATATCTCGAGTTCTAGAAGTCCAAATGATCTCAAATTTTTACCTTGGAAAGATGAGACAATTCTCTAGAACTTTTATGATTGAAGTCGGTTCAAATTATGACGTTATCAATAACGTTTTTGGCAGACAAGAAGATAAGAATTGTCACCAAGTCAAGATGTGGCCACCCATTCATCAATTAGTCAACAAATCAATAGTTCTGAATTTTGGCCTATAAAAGGAGGCATTTGCCATGTATTTAGGCATCTTGGTTTTCAGATCAAGATCATGCTCTTGCTCTCTCTTTATATTTTGTAATGCTTAAGTTTTGCTTATATTAATCTCTTACTTATGCTTTTCATTTCCTTTCCTTGTTTATTTATGTTTCTCTCTTTCATTATGTTTAGCTAAGTTTATCATGTCAAGGTGAAAACGTTACACTAATGGTGTAAGAATAAGTATACTATAAACTTAAAATGGACCTTAATGTTGGATACTAACATGCTTTATATTTGTTATCTTGTTCACTTTTAATACTTTGCTTGTTAAATGGTTAACTAGATTTATGTTGTATAACACTTGGTACAACAAATACTTGGCACTTTCATAGCCCATACTGTATGGTATAACCGACACCTGAGCTATGAAAGGAACTTGATTTGTTGTTAACATAAGTTATAATC
>Ga0325402_1002971_pt1 | contig 15119 bp, 11 predicted proteins | sample PopdelMetagenome_22_FD_207212 | JGI IMG/M metagenome (GOLD analysis project Ga0325402, IMG submission 207212) | Populus deltoides microbial communities from Bellville, Georgia, United States - Xylem-PdKOR-R3 | ecosystem: Host-associated > Plants > Phyllosphere > Stem > Wood/Secondary xylem... | reverse complement strand
AAAAAAAATAATAAGTTAAGATCAAAAATTAAAAATCAAAAAATTAAAATTAAAATTAAAATGCCAAGAACAAAGAAATTATCTCAATACTCTTAAAAGTCTGATTTAAGATTTTTGAGTGGGGGTCGAAAACCTATTACATTGTTCTAGTAAACAAGAGGGTCTCAATCTGATATAATTCAATTTTACAAGAAGAATAGAGTTTGAGAAAATATCAATGCTCTTAAGCAATTATGCCACGCGCGTCACGTGGGAATTGAAAGCTGAAAAATCTTCGGTGCGCCTACCACCATTTGCAGGGTCATTGGAAGACTTTGAGAAAGTCCTATTTCTTTAATTTTAGGATTTAAATCTTAAGGTAAATTATAATGAGTCCTCTGAGGTGTAATGTAATATGCAATACCTTATATATGGGTGCAATGAAGACCCTTTCAAATAAAAATAAAATAATGTAATATAAACATAATATTCCATGTCAAAAAAATATGAGAAAACCTACCAGCTTCCTACTTTTTTTTTTATTTTAAGATCAGCCCAGCAATTTCAATTACCTTATTTTAAAAAATGTTTAATGATTCAGAAGAAACCACTGTTTCCAAGGAAAAAAAAATATTTTCCTATAATGATTGCTGTAAAGAAAATTCATTGATATGAGTTGATTTTCTACGTCAACTCCTTAACATAGTTATATCTTAGTGGGATTTTAAATTGCAGTTTTCTTCAATAAAATAATAGATTAAAGTTCTATATATTAAGGGGAAAGTAGCTCAATTTTTTCTTATATTCTATGCCTAATATCAACAATTTACCAATAATATGAATCATGTAACTTAAATATTCTTTTATACTTAATTAACAAAAGCTAATTGTGAGGGAAAAACATTGTTCATTACGAGAGGATTAGCTATTAGGGTATTGACCAATTTACTTATAATTAGAATAGTGTATTGACCAATTTATTATTTTTAAAAATTGATAAATTAGCTATTAGGGTAATGTGATTTTTTCATAAGATTTATTAATTATTATCAAATTGATTGGAAACAAATGGGACTTTATGCATTTTAAAAGAACGATGAAATGAATAAATCACTCTTAAAAACAAAACTTATTTAATTGGCATTGAATAAATCACTCTTAAAAACAAAACTTATTTAATTGGCATCCAGGGGTTTTTTGTATTTTCATTCTAGTTTTTTAGTTATTATCAAGTCGCTTAAGGGGATAATTTAATATTTTAATAAATATAAAATATAATTAAAAAACAAAAGTTGACTAACATGTGCAATGCACGCACCAATAAGAGGGAGGCATCCACGGTCTTTTGGTGGCGCGTACAACATCCAAACAACAACTTTCGCGATGGCGTTGAGGCGTCTCATTTTGCATGGGGCAACTTGTATTGTCATTTACGCAACGGTGTGTTGTCAATGACTTCTTATTTCTTTTTTTATCTCTCTCTCTTCTCCCTTGAAATTCACACTAACCATTCAAAATTTCAAAATTGTCCTCTCATTTACTGATATTTCAACTTTTATCATCATTTTTTATATTTATAATTTTTGTTCTTGGTCCTTTTGTCAAGTTTCTATTTATTTTTAATTTCATCATTAAATCTATAATTATAATTTATTAATTTTTTAAAATATGATTCTCATTCTTTTGGTTTTGATTTTTCTTATTTTAGGATCTTGTTATGAATTTAATTTTTCTTTTTCATTTTTCTCTTTAATTCAAAATTCTAGATTGTCCTTTTATTTATTTTTTATTTCAAATTTGATCATCATTCTCTTAATTGTTTTTTTTTATCCTTTTGTATAATTGATTTTTTTTTAATTTTATCCTTCAAAATTGTTATGAATTGGGTTTTGTGATTTTTCTAGATGGAGTGCTTCCGGTTTAGTAACTTGAGTCACAGGTTTAAAAAGTTAACATCGTTTTTTTTTCATTTATTTTTTTTTCAATTTCATCCTTTGACGTTTTTTATTTTAAAAAATAGGCTTCGTGATTTTCTTCAATTTTCTTTTAATCATTGTTATTAAACCCGAACCGACCCGACGGGTCGACCCGGGACCCGGTGGCTAGATCGGTCCGAGTTTGTTAAAAGACCGACTGGTGCAACAACCCGGCAAAACCCGGTCGACCCATGACCCAGGAGACCCGGGCGAACCTGGACAAAACCTGGTGTTTTTTTCTTTTCAAATGTGGTTTTTCTTTTTTACACCTCTTTTTCATATTTTTTTTAGTTAGTTATTAACACTTTTTAAAGTTCACTATATAATTATTAGAAAAATATTTTATTTTTTCAATGTGGGATTTAAAACCCTTTAGTATATATACTCTATGTTCCCAAGAAAAAAGTTATTCTTTCAATGTGGGATTTGAAACCCTTTCAGGAAAAAAGTATGTTTTTTCAATGTAGGATTTGAAATTCTTTAGTATATATACTCTATATTTTCAAGAAAAATATTACTTTTTTTTCAATGTTGGATTTGAAACCCTTTAGTATATATACTCTATGTTCCCAAGAAAAAAGTTATTTTTTCAATGTGGGGTTTGAAACCCTTTCATATATATACTCTATGTTCACAAGAAAAAAAAAAGTTACGTTTTTTCAATATGAGATAAAAAAAACTTTTTGGTTTAAATACTTCAACTTAAAAGGATAACATAATATCTTTTCAATGTGGGATTATAAGTTCTTTAGTATATATACTCTATATTCACAAGAAAGAAGTTAATTTTTCAATGTGGAATTTGAAACTCTTTAATATATATACTTTATGTTCACAAGAAAAAAGTTACGTTTTTTCAATGTAGAATAAAAAACTTTTTTTGTTTAAAAACTTCAACTTAAAAAGATAACATAGTATCTTTTCAATGTGGGATAAAAAAATTAAAATATTCTTTTAAACTTTATTATTTACAAGATGTATAGCTTATATTCACATGGATTTTTTCTTAATTTTTTCATATAAAATATTAAAACTTAAATATTTTTTTTTAATTTTTCTAGATTGATCCTGGTTGACCCATGAAACCCAGAACCCGGCCCCTTGGCCGGGTCAACCCCGGCCGGGTTTGATAACTATGTTTTTAATCAGATTATCTCAATCTCATGACTTAGCTAGCAAGTTCGGCTAGTTAACTCAAGTATTTTTTTAGGATTGGTTTTTTTATATATTTTTTTGTATCATCCTTCAAAATTATGTTATTTTTAAAATTAAGCTTCGATATTCTTTTAGTTTTTTCTTTTATTAGGTTATCTCGTTTGCATAATCTAACTTGCTAAGTTTGGTGGCCTTACCTGAATTTGCAGATGTTTTATTTTTTTGAGCTCATTTTTATTGACTATTTTTTTCTTTTAGTTTTATAATTTGGATTGTTAGGAATTGATTATCGTTATTTTATTTTATTTTTTTTACATTGATTTGCTTTCACAATCTATGTTAGAAGTTTGTCATGCTAACTTGAATTCACTAAAATTCACTAAAAAAGCTTGGATTCACTAAAAAAAAGCTTTATAATTTCTTTTTCTTTTAACAAGAGTAATTTTTTCTTAGTCGATTCATTTACTTTCATTACTATCTTAATAGATTCAGAATGATTTATAATCTATCACTTGAGTCATAAGAAAATTTTCTTTCGCTGAAATTTGTTTTTTTTACATTGCTAAAAAGTTGGTCGGCCCGCGAAAAAGGGCGTGCCACGGTGGTGCCACCTATCTAGACAAAAGCTATAATAACTTCTCATGTATATTATGAAAATTCCTGCGGTAATTAATTAATATAATAATCCCTTGAAGTCGTCAAAACTCTCTCGTCCAAACTTGTCCATTCTTTTTCCTCCAAAGCCTCTCTTCCACAATTAACCAAAAAGTACATCCTTCACTGATCCTCTACCTTGTTAATTTCCCTTAATCCATCATCCTTCACATGATTTAACAATTTCCCATCGTTAACTCCATCATATCTTTCAGAAACCTTGCACCATGGCATCTCCTGGCCATAATCTCCTCATATTACTTCTTTTCTTCATGTTCTTTCTATGTTCAAAGTCCAGACTCTCCGTCGACTATTACAACAAAACATGCCCACAATTCGCTTCTATCATGGAACAGATCGTCTCGGACAAGCAAATTGCTAGCCCCACCACTGCTGCTGGCGTTCTTCGCCTCTTCTTCCACGACTGCATGGTGGAAGGCTGTGATGGCTCCTTGCTCATCACCTCCACATCCTTCAACAAAGCTGAACGTGATGCTGACATCGACCAGTCCATCCCTGGAGATGCCTATGACCTTGTCACTCGTGCGAAGACTGCCCTTGAGCTCCAGTGCCCCGGCATTGTCTCTTGTGCTGACATTCTAGCCACCGCTGCACGCGACCTTGTCACAATGGTGGGAGGTCCTTACTACCATGTGCGTCTAGGACGCAAAGATGGCCTGGTATCCAACGCCTCTCTTGTCCAAGGCAATATTGCTCAACCAACAATGCCATTGTCAGATATCATCTCCCTTTTTTATTCCAAAGGGTTTTCAGTGCAAGAAATGGTGGCTTTGGTCGGCGCTCATACGATAGGGTTTTCCCATTGCAAAGAATTTAGTCACAGGCTTTTTAACTTCAGCAAGACTTCAGAGATTGACCCTGCATACAACCCCAAATATGCAGAAGGGCTAAGGAAATTGTGCGCAAATTACACCAAGGACCCAACTATGAGTGCTTATAATGACGTGATGACACCAGGGAAATTTGACAATATGTACTATAAAAATCTGCAGAGGGGGTTAGGGTTGCTGTCAACAGATCAAGCCCTTTCTGTGGATAGGAGGACCAAGCCCTTCGTAGACTTGTATGCTGCAAATGAGACTGCATTCTTTGAAGCTTTTGCACATGGAATGGAGAAAGTTAGCATTTATAAGATCAAGACAGGGAAGAAGGGGGAGGTGAGGCATAGGTGCGACCAGTTCAACGCTGCCAAGATTAATTAGAAATGGTAATCATTGGCAGCTTTAGTTGGAAGAGAAGGGTCCATGATTGTGATTAGGGAAGTCTTACTGTTGTTTCTATTATTTCTCTTGAGCGAAACAGATGCATCCTTCAACATGATATACATCAAGCACGCACACTTGGTGAATGATAATACACTTCCAAAGCAGCACTGTTTGTGATCCGTATATTACGAATGCAGAAGCTGACATATCCAAGATGTACGTAGTTGTAACCTTCAAAGCATCATCTACGCAAGGAGGGGAAAAAGTTTTCACTGTCCATATATTTGGTAAAAAATAATGTAATGTAAGATAGTGTGATTAAGAATCATCTAATGGAGTTAAGAATTTAATGTGATCATGATTATGACGCATGCCATCAGTTTATAGACGTGATTTCTAGATCACCACCTTCCTTCAACTTGCACTAGATTTCCACAGGATGCCCATGGAAAACACTGACTGCTAGGTTTCGTTCTCGATGAAAAAAACCATTGACAAATCATTGAACACACTGGCTGGGAGAGGGAGAGAACCTCTAGAAGTCGGTTTTTTCTGAATAACATTAAATTAACTTGGATAGCTGAGTAACAGAACAACGAAAGAAAGATGCCACTGCCTATGGTTGCGCTATCAGTAACAACGGATTTTCACGACGGAAAAGTTGAAATCAAAGTGACCTAACTACCAACCAATTATTGTCCCACTTGGACAGTACAGAACATGTGCATGATACGGTTATTATCTTCCATTTTAAAAACAGAACCCCTGCTGCCAAACGTTGATGAGAGGATCTTCATGAATAATTAATGCAATTTACAAGTACGTGTTCCTACAATCTGGGGGAAAGAACAATAGAATGACCAAAAGGAGTGCACAAAGGAAGGAATTTTACAATATCAACGAGATGCTGTCATTCTTACAACCTGGCAGAACATGACCGCAAGACAAAACCACCATCTGCACTTCACATGGCAGAACAATAGAATGACCACTCATGGTCGAGAAATTGCTTAACCTCATACTTTACTAGCACTAGCGCCAGAACACAAGCAAATTAATGTGTGCAGACAGTTAATCCATTAACCCTAGTGCATCAGATTCAGCCTCCTGTATCCAGCTAAGATTTTGCATTCACAGCAGGAGTACAATTAAACTACTGTCCAAGGCAAAGACACAACATGCAATAAGAAAAAGCAAATATCGCAGATCTTACCATATTTAGCAAGGCTTTCTTTTGTCAACTTTTAAGTGGATGTTGAACCATTTCTTCTTCTTAGATCTATCCCTTGTAGGTTTCTTATCTCTCACTTGTGCATCTTCTTTGGTCTCCCTGAAGGGACCCTTATTCCTGCTTTTACTTGAACTCCGCTTCATTGGCGGAGCAATGGTGTAGGAGGCATGAATTTCATTCCTTTGTCTAAGAAGCTCATCAATCTGCAAAACCAATATCAAAAGTGAAAATTCAGAAAACATCAATCTATTCATACCTCATCTGCATGTAGATATCAGCAACAAATTTTGACAAGTTAAACTCACTGCTTGCATCTCTTGTGCATATCTACTGGTCATCTCGGTAAATTGTGCCAATACCTGTCGAAAGGCCACAAAAATTACTAACAAAGAGAGGCAAGAGCAGACAAATATAGACTGCTGAAGTCAAGTGCAAACCTCTCGATATTCAGTTTCAAACTTGGATATTTCTACCCTCTTTCCAAGAATCTCAGCTTCAACAGCTCTGAGATTAGCTTTTTCTTCCATGAAAGGTGCGGCACAAAGAGCTTCTATTGAGTAACTTGCACTTTTAAAAAAATTGTCACCTGGAAGAAAGAGCCAGGACCAGAAGGATGCTGTCAGCCCATCCGCACATATATTATCAAAGCATAGTTCCCTAAACAACAAGAAAAATCTGAGAACTGACCATAGACACCAAAAACATGGGTGCCAGCCTTCAGTTCAGATATTTCACATGGCTGAAACCCATCCAATTTTTTGAAGAAAGCAGCATCAGCATCTTTTGCAGCTGCAATCTGAAACCACAACAATTCCACAGCCAAAATGAGGATGAATGAATCAAATAAAAGACAAATATCAAAGATGACACTTGACACTGATCTCTTAAATCATCAGCTTACAGAGTTGACAGTGTGATCCAGCCGGTATACAGGAAAACATAGAAAGTACATTCCAGCAGATGTAACCTTTCCTGTTTTAGCACTGTCTTCCTACACCAAAAAGCAAACCAGTAAAAATAGGTTAAATGTAATGATATTGAATGTGTTTAGTCAAGAATATTAAACTAGACTCTATTGAGCTAAAAACATGGCAAACATGCAAAGGCAAATCAATTCCAGAAAGAACTTCGTCAACGGTAGCTCCCCTTTTGACCAAGTGGTGTCCGTCATAATTAGGGATCTAGTCAGTTATACTTCACTAGAGAGAGATCTAAAATCTCTTTTGTGGGAAGATCTCCAATCTGCTGGTCGTAATATGATAAATGAAGTCATAATGTTCTTTAAGATCCATCCAAGACTAGAATCAAAGTAAGAATATGGAACTGTTGGCTTTGATTTAAGATGATCAACCAACAAGAAAAAGAAAAAGATGGGGGAAAGTGCATCATACCTGTAGAGCAAGGCTTAATCCTCCACCACTTTCTTCCTGATCAAAATACAATAACTGTACAAAAGACACTCAATCAGTATGCCTAATGATCATTTTTCATGCATAAGTTATAGTTGGAGAAAATTACGTACTTGATATCACTTGAGAACTCACTACATGAAACTGCTAAAAATGAAATAAGAATTGTGGGAATCTGAAATTTGTTTGAAAGCAATGAGGAGGGTGCGAGACATGGTTATAAGACCCAGCCTGTCAGGTCGACCTAGTGGTCCACCGACCCAAGGCTTGGCCTAGTCAGGTTAGTGGAAAAACCCAGTCTTTTTTTACCAAAATGATGTCTTTTAAGGATTTTTAGAAAACAATCTTGGGTTGACCTAGGCCTTAGGCTGGGTCGACCCTCAACTCTGGTCTTATAATTATGGTGTGAGAAACTTTTGGACTGGTTGTCAGAAAACTAAAACAATCCAGGAAGAGACATTTTTCATATAAACATTTTAATCAGTTTTTTTCTTTTTCTTTTTTGCCAAGGTTTCCAACAAAATGCCCATAAGAAACAGTTTCAAGTTACATAGGCTCATAAATCTGCTCCAACAGCACAAAGTCATTGAAAGGCAAAGATGGACTATTTGGCATATAATCTGTATCCCATAAAGGCCAGGAGGTCTTCTTTTTCCTTGCAAGGAAAGAACTGATAGAGAATGATTGAAGATTTTCTTATGTAGCTAGTTATTTTAGAGAGTTATATTTTGTACTACTAGTAATTGTCTTTTGGTTTTTTACTTCCAATCATTATCCTATCATTCTGGGTTTAGGGTTTTCATTACTCACATAAGAGCAAGAATTATTGTTCAGAGATAGTCATTGATGAATGAAAGTTCAATTTTTAGATTGATCACTCTCCATCCCATTCAACCCGCCCCCGCAAAGAAAAAAAACAATTAATTTTCTTGGTTTCTCCCATACCCATTTCTGATACTTCTCGACTCCCTGATTCTTTTTATCAAGTAGTATCCAGGAACAGATTTCCATGTCCCAGAACATAACCAAAAGAAATCTAAATTCATTGCTTCCAAAAGAGAAGGTATATCAGATTCTCCATCACTACAGAAAGGTGAAGAAAAAAACAAATGCAAAAAAATAGATGTTTCCAACAGAGCTAAAGAAAATCAATTATGATGATTAAGGAAAATGCAAGGCCATATGAGTCAAAAGACAGTGTTTACAGGAAACTCTTTCAGCATCAACTTAGGAAGCCAAATATCTTCTTTCATTCCTTATTAACTATGAAAAAAGGAAACTCTCTACAATTGGGGTTGTCATCTCCATTGCAGCACTTATTCAGCACCAACATAGGAGACCAGTAAACTCCTCTCTTGAAGAGAGTCATAATGCCCAAACAGACCAAGCAGTCAAGAACCCAATATTTTCCTATAGGAAATATTAAATCAGACAGCTCCTGCTTGTCAATAAATTCACAATCAATTACATTCAAAGCTTTAACACCTATCACGCCCAGTCAACTATGCTGATTTTGTTGAATTGGCCACAGATTTTTACGTGTGCTTCCAACCAATGAAAAGTACCACTATTAGTGAGGAAGCAATGAAAGGCAACCTTGAGTAAAAAAGCTCTCTATTATTCATTAAAAACTACAGAATACCAATCTACCAAAAATATACCTCTCTACACACTGTCACATATTGCAATGTGTGTCATTTGTTCTGAAGAAAATTTGGGAAAATACAAATAGTACCCTGTGGATTGGCACATGTGCACTTCGGAGACTGAGAATTTGGCACTTCAGTGACTTGTGATTTTCTCTGATAGCATCTGCCTTTTTTGTCATTTAAGTTGCTAGATATAAAACCTCAAACTTTTTACATTTTTAATTTCATACAATTGAACATTTAATTCAACACTGTAACAGACACTTCCTGTGCATGAAATGTGTCACTATTTATATTTTATGATCCAACTGCCTTGGACAACAACAAAAAAATGAAATACATTCATAGAAAAAAGAAAGAAATACACTACTTTTTATAATACCAAGAAAACCATCCAAGGAATAGAGTGCTCTGTACATAACTAATGGAAAAGGGCAAATGAAACAAATGAAACCACGAGTATTGATAAGTAATCAAGATTGAGGTTGATAACATAAATTTTATCAATTGATAGAAATTATAGCAATTAGAAGAAGAAAAAAGTTGGACTTAATTTAGCAAACTTAACTAATGAGAAATGGCAAATGCAACATATGAAAACATGGGCATCTGAAGTTTAAAAATTTGAAACTTGTTCAATAACTGCAAATGCGCCAACCACATGATAGCTTTTTGCAACTTTTCCCTAGAAACTTGCCATTATATGGTGCAATTCACAATTGACTAGCTATCATACAAGCTTAAATGCACCACAAACCCAAACTAAGAGCATACAATCCTTGAACCAACTTCTGTTGCTTTTGAGTAAAAAACATGAGCATCCATACTAAGGAACATTCAATCACAAATGGCATTTTCAGAACTCCAATTAAAAACAAACATTCAGTATGCTCTTTTGACCCTATCAGGCAGCTTTGCAATATCATAATCTGTAATTTGCACACTAAATGAATTGAACAAGAAATCTCTAAAGCCATTTCTTTGAAAAGGCTCATTCTTACAACTGGTTTAGTATTGATGTACAGTGGCTGCATGGCAGCTTTTGGGCCTCTACAAAGCATTCCACCATGAGTCAGTTTTTTGAAGAAAACATCATTTAATCTCAAAAGGGGAAAAAAGACTATTTTCTAAAGGAAATAAAGAGAGGAATGATTTTTCCAACAATATCCTTTGCTCAGTGACTGAAAGTAACACTAGACAAGCCCTTCATCAGAAGGTGTCCTCTGTGTGTCTTGCAAACAGAAAGTGATGATTACTCCTTGATTCCATTCAAATCTCACACAAACTTAAAAGGAAAGGGTGACATAAAATACGTTCAATGACTGCCAAGTTTACTCCAATAAGCGATATGTTCCTTTCTTACTCAAACATTAACCTCATTACCTCAGTCAAAGATGCTAAAATCCTTTGCTCAGCAAGAATACAGTTGGGCATACAAAATAAAAAGTAGGAGAAAAATACACCATCAGACTTAAATCATGAAGGATTTGTGCCAAAGGTTTATGATTATTCTAACCTTGAACTTGCTTTTGTCAGACGATTGCACTCGACAAACAAATCCAGCCCTTGCCTCCTCTTCTGTTATCGTGACAGAATAGAAGTGAGCACATTGCTTTTCAACCTGTTTAAAAATTTAGGTTTTTCCAATGAGACCTAGCACAATTACAAAAATTGACACACAAACCAGAACAAATACCTCACCTTCCTAGAAATAGGTTCCCCAAGTGAAAGTGGACGAATATCAACCACACCATTAAGCGCCTCCTCCAAAACAGTTGCTGATATAGTGGTCTTAATTGGTACTCCAAGTTTACTATCATGAAAGAAACAGTACAAATAAAAATCAATACAAACCATCACAATCATCATAACTCATGAGAATTATTCCAAAATTAAAAAAAAAAATTAATTATTCCAAAATAATTTTTTTAAAAAAATTATTTTGATGATTAACATCGCATAAATTCATTATAAACTTGCCTAAAGAGTGCCGCAAACATAGTATTCACAGCTCCCAAACTTGAAAGATCCAGTTCAAGTTCTTGACTTTCTGATTCAACAGCCTGATCATATGACAGCAAGATCATGCTTCGCATTACATTATCATATAAAACACATATAAAACTAAATGATTACAATTCTACAAGAAATTGAAATGGCTGGTATCTGGATAGCCCCAAAAACTGCAGAATGAACCACATCATTTCAAAAAGAAGAAAATAATCTATGTTAACATTTGAATCCAAAACATTATTCATCCACTGCCAAAATTCCTCACCTCAAAACCAGCAGAGTCATATTGGCGTCTCTTGTCTGGATCAGCCAATATATTATAGGAAAATGTAACCTCTTTAAATATATCAGCTGCTTCAGGATCATTTGCATTTTTGTCAGGATGGTACCTGAAATAGTAGGCGAAAGAGAATTTTCCAACCTTGATTAGCAATGGAAGAAACAATGGAAAAGAAAAATAGAGGGCATTTTCAACCTCAATGTATGTGGGTATCTTATAAGAACTAGTAGTGATTCAAAGTTCCATTGCCACCCAATTGTGCTACTTAACTACTCCAAGTTCGGCTCTTTATTCTGTTTTCCATCATATCTATAATAAATCAAATCTTGCTTTCCAAACAAGTCATACATTGCACTTGCACTAGGAAATAATTACAGTAACCCCAATAATGTCACAAAAAACCTTTATTTACCTCTATTTTTTGCTTAAACAATAATTAATCATCCTGTAAAACCCTATTAAATTATTTCGCTGACGCACTCTTAGAATTAAATGAAGATTCAATCACAAAAGCTGTCCAAATTAACAAAAAAGACTATGTAAAATTAAAAATAAATCTTCAACCAATTTAAAATAATAATTAAAAAAAACATACTTGAGAGCCATTTTACGGTAGGCGGACTTAATTTCCTGGTCAGAGGAGTTCCTGGAGACGCCAAGGACTTCGTATGGGTCTCGCCGCACCTGCCTTGCTGCTTCATCCTGCTTCGATCGATGAGCCGGCATTACGCTATTCTATTTATATACAACAATAACTAACAAAACCCTAAAATAAATCACTGCAGCAAGGAAGGAAATGGCCAAATGTTTTCCAACATTCCTCTCTCTCTCTCTCTCTCTCTCTCTCTCTCTCTCTCTCTCTCAATTTTGTGTTTGGTGGAGGAAGTAAAGAAACCCTAGAAAGAGAACGACTCCATGGGATGGGACCTCCCCTGAGCTGGAGCTTAGAGAGAGAGAGAGAGCGACCGCGATAGAGACAAACCAACAAGAAAATTTGGAGGGGAAAATCTAGGGATAAAGGGTTAGTGACTCAGAAGTAATCTTTCCGGATTTGTTTTTACGTTTATAAGTTAGTCCTCGTAGTCTTGAAACTCTGTGAGTTATAGTCTCTTTATTTGTCTATGTCGAATGGTTTTTTTATAAATGAAGAATAATTAAATTATCCAGGTTGATTCATGTAGATTAAATTAAATTGCTGAAGTTGAGTATTATAACGAGCTCTGGAATAATATTCATGCTTGGTTTTTTTATTTTTCTAATTGAGCTCGAACTTGATTATGAACATGAAAAAACAAATAAATATAAATATTTTTAATATAATAATTAGAGGTGATAATTTTCGGTTCGATTTGGTTTTTATCAAAAAAAATAACTAAACTGAAATATATTTTTTTAAAAAAATCGAAACCAGTTCAAACCGGACCGAAACCGGTTCATTTTTGGTTCGGTTAGGTTTTTTAGGACAAAAACCGGTTTGGCTCGGTTTTTTCCGGTTTGGCTCGGTTTTTCCGGTTTTTTTCGGTTTGGGTTCGATTCGGTTTTTTCGGTTTCAGGCTTATAAAACCGAAACTGTTGGTTTTTCAAAATTTTAATCAAGTTTTTTTCACGGTTATTTTTTTCAAGTTTAATCGGGTTTTTTGCTCACTCCTAATAATAATTGTTAAGAGAAATAATTATCATAAATATGTATTAGCCTCAATTTAAATATAAGGATTATTTAGTTATTTTAATGATATTTTCTTAAGAAATATTTGAAAATATGGTTTATATTCATTGATATTCCAAACCAATTAGTTCATTAGCTCAAGCTTATTAGATTTTCTAAATTCAATGGATTAATTAACTATTTTTACACAACTACAAGGGCAGAATAATAATTTTCAAAAATTGGATACTCTTTTCAATAAACTGCAATCTTGATGATCGATTCACCCTTTATGGCTTGTGAGTGAAAGTTCCGCATGTTTTTCAACACGCGCCAGTTGTAGGTTGCGTAAGACGCACTTCGGTCCAGATGTGCAAGTTTGCATATATAAATGGAGGGGATTGCAGGGGAAGATTCTCTTTTTTGGAAAATTATTTTTTTTTTATTTCTATATATTTTTTTTTTATTTCATAAAAAAATGAATAATGTTAATCTCTTATATAATTCACTTATCAAAAAATATCAACAAGCGAATAAGTATCTCATGCATTTAATTAGTGGATATAGTTAATAAATCACATAAATCTAATAATTGATGTTTTTTTAATAAATGAATCATGTAAAACTATTATGCCTTAACATTCTATAAAAAAATATCTTCCTGTTAAATATTTTCTATGAATCTTAGTGTGAGAGATTAGTTTTCTTATATTTACAAAATGGAGTTTATTCATGAATGAAATTTTCTAAATTGAGTCAAATTGAGTGGTTTTAATATTTTATATCTGAAATTATTTTTAATGTCAATAAATAATTGAATTTTAAAGGGAATTCAATCTCTAAAAATTATACAAAAGTAAATAAAAAGCTAACCTCTTTGATTTTTAAATGAAATTCAACCTCTAAAAAAATAATGTTTTTTCTAAAATACTTTTTTTTTTGAGACCTTTAAATGAATAAAATAAATGTAACGAGGGTAATATAGAAAATAAAATAAATTGAATCTATCTCTTCCAAGTATATGAATCTAATTGATTTATAAATTGAATTAAAATTGAACACGTAAAGAATTCGTTTCAAACAGCCTATAAAAGATGGATTTTTCTTCAAAGAATTTTTTTTCTTTTTTTTTATGTAAGAATGAAGTGATGATTTTTTTTTTTTAAAGCCTCCTTTCACCCAAACTAATAAAAATTGAAGAGTAACCCTTTCCACTATACATGATTCTCATAAATATAGTTATAAAGCAACCCAAGGCCCAAGTAATGGGTTGATTGGGTTAACTAGTTGTTGACTAGTCAACTTATTTTTTGACTGGTTAATTTTTTTTAATTATAACAACATTGTTTCATATGTTTTTTAATGAAATGATGTCAGTTTGGTAAAAACAATCTAGTTCAAAATAAAATTCGGTTTAGGCCAAGTTCTGAATCGGCGAATCTCTTTAAGTCAGGCCAAGGTTTATAACTATGTTCATAAAAACACAAATATGTGTGTTGGAATAGGGGTGTTAAAAAAAATCAACCAATTAAGAAAATAATTGAAAAAACTAAGCCAAAGAAACCAAACAAAAAAAAAAGATTAAAAATCCAAAGAAATCTGAGTCAATTTTGTTTCAAAAATCTAAAACAAACCAAACTGAATCGAACAAAATCAAACATGTTCAATCAAAACCAAATAGAGTATAAAAGCTAAAAATTAAGTATAAAATGAAAAAAATTCTCAAACCCTAAACTAGCACCTCACTAACGCAGTTGCATACCTCCTCACCCTCCTCCCCCCCCACTCCTACCCCTACTCATACACTCTCTCGATCTCTCTCGCTAGCAACTTTCTAGTCTTCGGTCTCTACTCTTAAATCTCTTATTGTTATGTTTCCTCATTTGTTGTGTTAAATTGTTT
>Ga0325402_1002969_pt1 | contig 15120 bp, 8 predicted proteins | sample PopdelMetagenome_22_FD_207212 | JGI IMG/M metagenome (GOLD analysis project Ga0325402, IMG submission 207212) | Populus deltoides microbial communities from Bellville, Georgia, United States - Xylem-PdKOR-R3 | ecosystem: Host-associated > Plants > Phyllosphere > Stem > Wood/Secondary xylem... | reverse complement strand
GAGAGGAGTCAGAATCAACGAGTGGCTACAATAGTAAGCCAGCATGCGTAGGGTAATGCAGAAATGAGTGGGGTTCCAGTAATTTAGCTTTTTACCCTCGGTTTTTTCTTGAAAATTACGAGAAGCTGTTACGCGCATGTTTTGACAGGTCAATAACAAAAATTTAACCACGAAAATGATTTGGAAAGTAGTTTTCTTGTTTCATCCCTTCTTTTCTTATTTATTCATAGGTCTTAAGCTTCATAACTGTGTTTAAATTTATTATTTATTCATAGGATAACTGTGTTTAAATTTATTTTCTATAAAATTATTATAATGTGAAAAATATGTTAGGATATTGGATCGATTCTTAATCTTAAAAAAAAAATAACTTGATTTCATTTCTTACAAAAATAAAAAATAAATAAAAGAATCAAAATTGATAGTAAGTAGAAAATACAAGATTTTTTCCCTCCATTGTTCATAAAGTGTCTTTCTAAAATCTCTTGTTTGGAAATATTTTTTATTTTATTTTTAATCTTTTTAGTTTTAAATTTTTATGTTTTGATCCAAAACTTTATTTTATTTATATTTTAATTCATGAGTTTGAGGGAGAAAAGAGAGTTGTTGAAAAACAACACAGAAGATAAAAAGTAGTTGATTGGCTAGATTCCATTAACAAAATAGCTAGATTTAGTGTCATCATGTTCCTCTTGACAAGATGAGCATTATTGAGGTGTTTTTTTAGCTTTTAAATTGCTGGAAAAAAGAAGGTGGGGATGAGAAATTTTTTTTATGTAATTTTATAGTTTTAACCAATTTTAAAGGTGTTTTGAGTCGAGAAATTAGTCTATTAAGATTCAAAAGGTATTTATTATGTGTTTTTAGGTTAAATTTGATTCAAAAATGATGTTTTTAATTCAAAAAACATCAACCTGATTTTTTGTTCATCCCTTTGAAGCTCAAAATATAAACAAGTAAATAACACATCGTCTGTTTTTTTTTTTTAAAAAAAGGCTCATATTGTCATCTATCCATGCACAAAAAAAAGGGCTAGGCGCATCAACTTTCTTTCCACTAGGCCAAGCATGCAAGCCCATCTTTTTGGCTCTGACCCTTTGTAAACTCCCAACTAATTTTGTCTTGAAATATTAAAATTTTAATCTAAATATAAAATGGGTTAAATAAAAATTTAAAAATTGAAATTTAATGTCAAGGAAAAATTAAAAAAAAAAGGAGAGAGGTGTTGTAACAGTAAATAAAGAAGAGAAATTAAATTAAAAACTTTAGGACAAATTAGGATTATATATAAAAGACGGATTAAAGTGTAAATAAGGAAGAAAAACAGCTAGAACAAAAGAAGGGGAGAAATAATGAGTTTTTTTTCAAAAATATTCTTAGAGAAAGCACAAAATAATTTAGGGAATTAAAGGGAGATTGAGAGAAACATCCACCACCATATCTTTAAATACATAAATAAGATAGAAAAGTGAAGGAAATCAAGGGGAAATCAATGCATAGTCACTACAACAAGAGGTTTTAAAGAGGATCTAAAATTTTTTGATTGGTTGAGATTTGAAGACTAGATTAGTATTTGGTAAGGAGTTCTAAACTTAATCTAACAATTTTGTACAAAATGAATAACAATTGAGGTAGAAATTATGAAATTAACGCTAGGGTTTATAGTGGAATTCTGGAGAAAATGTAAATTGACCATAAATTGATCAAATTGAGTTTCATTAGGTTGTGTTAGGTGTTAAATATGGTAGAAATGATGACAAAAGTCATAGTGTTTCTAAGGGTTTAATGGTCGGCAAATAGGAGACCAAATTGCATGTACTAGAATTGTGTTAATTGTTATGTTATAAATTGATGTGTAAGTTATTTGACATTTTTTGAAAGAATAGGAAAATATAAGATTATAGATGTTTAAAATTTAATGATGTAATTTGTTGGATTGATTAAGTTCTTGGAGAATCTGTATTAGAAGTCGTATTATTAGTGGTCCAATTGATGAATTTAAGGCCAACCATGAATTTTTAAATCATGAGTGGTCGGCCATGTTGGTGTAATTGGGGAAGTTTTGGAATTTGGGTATGTTTTGGTGTTGTATGGTGTGTTGAATTTTAATTATATATAATATGATTATGATTAGTATAATTAGGTTTGGATTATGACCATTCAAGTTGAGTGTTGATGTATAAATTTTTGTTAGTGTGTTTAGGAGGATGTGTATGTTAAATTCCTATGAAATTGATGAGTTGAATTAGTGATCACAAAGTGTTTGATAAAAGTTTAGATATAATATTATTGATAAAATATTAAACATTAGAAATTGTTGATGAGAAGTTAGAGATTAAAATTGTTGACGAAAATGTTAGGGCCTGAAAATAAATGTGTGGAAGCCAAAGTGACATAATATGTATAAATATCAAATAAAAGTTTAGGTTGGAAGGAAATGAGTTCTTGGGAAGACAAAGATAGCAAAATAGGTATAAATGAATCAAAATAACTGGAAAATGATTTGAATTGAATATATTCTATGTATTTGAGAAATATATGTTGGATGTAAAATGGTAGTAACAAAATGTGAAATTGAATATTAAATACAAGTTGAAAATATGAGTAAAATGAGAATTTAAACTAAAATAAGAGTTAAATTGATTAAAGTAAACTTAAAATAATATTATGTAGAATGAGCATATAATGGAAGAATAATATAATATACTTGTTGATACAGGAGAGGTCACGAGAGTTGTGTAGTAGTAAAGAGATACTACTCGAGCTCCGATAGCTGGTAGGTGTCATACACTTTGTCATTTTCTTCCTTAGTTTATATTGTATTATGTTGGAAATGTTATGATATATCAAACTTAAATTGCGGTTTATGATGAAAGAATTAGTTTCCCAATAATGGGACTAATGTCCGATAATAGGAGAAGGAATCAGTTTCTCAATGATGGGACTAATGCCCGGTAATGAGCGAAAGAATTAGTTTCCTAATGATGGGATTAATGCTTAGAATAGGCGAAGGAATTAATTTTCTAATGATGGGAATGGGACTGATGCTCGATAATGAGAGAAAAAATTAGTTTTTCGGTAACGGGACAAACATCGCTGAAAGATATAAGGGGTTAGTTTTTCCTGATACTAGAACTAACACATGATACTAAGAGATGGGATTAGATTCCCGTAAATGAAATTAATACAGAGGGAATAGTTTAGATTTTTGGAAGCGAGAATAATACATGGACATAGGTGAAGAAAAATAATTACCTAGTGCTGGATATTATTTGGAAAGATTGAGCTTTAGAAAATAAATTGCTAGAAAAAATATGATTTATTAAACTAATAACAAACAAGAAATCTCGATGTAGTGAGTGAACATTGTATATAAATAAAGGGATTGTGTTGATAAATAAATTGGAATAATTAACAATGATGAGTTCCAGTCTATAGACAATATTTCATGTGTATTTGGTTGTGCGAAATAGAACAAAGGTATATTAAATCAATAATAATTTTTATTTGTTCTTTTTAAAAAAACGAACTAGGTTTTAGTTGAAGTGAGTGAGTTGTGTGTGCATTCGTAAGGTTATTATAGCCACACTAGGTCATGTCCCACCTAGTTTACATTGAAATATGGCCTTGTCTAAAGGTTAGGTCAATGAGTCACTATACTGACCTAATGAGCTAAGTTGGGTTTGGTGATATTACATAAAAGTTCTTTATAACAATGCATAATAACTAACTAGTTATTTTTGAAAACTTTATGAGACTTTAAGATAATTATTCAACGTGAATATGTTAATACAAATGTGTAAACTTAATAAAAAGGAAGAATTTTTGTTAAAATACATAGAAATTGTTTCAATAATAGTTTGGCTTTCAATACAAAAAAGGAAAATGAAAAAAGAATATCCAAACAACTTTTACATGGTAAGATATGATATAACTTTGGTGGAATTATTCTTTGATACATAAATTACAATTATATTATTATTATTAGAAATATACTAAAACTACTCAGCCTTTCACTGTAGCAATCCACAGTGAAAGGCTGAGCTGTTTCTTCTTTATTTTATTTTATTTTATTTATTTTTAAGCTATTTTTCTTTATTTTTTTATTTTTTCTTTTTTGATGCCTTTAGCCTTTTTTTTTCTTTTTTTTTTCTTTTAATAAATTTTGTTTTGTTTAATTTAGTTTAAGCTATTTTTTTATTTTTTATTTTTTAATACCTTTAGCTTTTTTTTCTTTCTTTTTTTTTTCTTTTAATAAATTTTGTTTTGTTTATTAGAAATATACTAAAACTGATCAGCCTTTCACTATAGCAATCCATAGTGAAAGGCTGAGCTGTTTCTTTTTTTTTTTCATTTTGTTTTTGTTTTTTAAGCTATTTTTCTTTATTTTTTTTCCTTTTCTATGCCTTTAGCTTTTTCTTTGTTTGTTTGTTTTTTTTTTCTTTTAATAAATTTTGTTTTGTTTAATTTAGTTTAAGCTATTTTTTAATTTTTTTTAATTTTTTCTTTTTTGATGTCTTTAGCTTTTTTTTTTCTTTCTTTGTTTTTTTTCTTTTAATAATTTTTTTTGTTTAATTTAGTTTGTTAATGTTAATATTTTTTTAATTTAGTTATCAAGCTTTTATGACTTTGATCCCAGGTTTAACAAGTTAACTTGGTTTCACGAGTTAACCCGGATTTTTTTTATTTTTAATTAATTTTTTTCGTTTACTTTAGTTTGTTAATGTTAAATTTCTTTCTATTTAGTTATCAGACTTTCATGACACATATTTCAGGTTTCACGGGTTAACTTGGTTTCACGGGTTAACCCAGTTAATTCTGGATTAACCCATCCATTTTTTTTTATTTTTTTTATTTTGTTAATGTTAAATTTTTTTATTTAGTTATCAGACTTTCATGACAAGGATCCCATGTTTAACAGTTTAATCTGGTTTGACGAGTTAACCCAGAGTTTTTTTAATTAATTTTTTCGTTTACTTTAGTTTGTTAATGTTAAATTTCTTTCTATTTAGTTATCAGACTTTCATGACACATATCTCAGGTCTGACGGGTTAACCTGGTTTTATAGGTTAACCCGTCCATTTTTATTTGTTTTTTCTTTTGTTAATGTTAAATTTTTTTATTTAGTTATCAGACTTTTATGACATGGATCCGGGTTTAACGGGTTAACCTGGTTCGACAAGGTAACCCGAAGTTTTTTTTCTTCTTAATTAATTTTTTTGTTTAATTTAGTTTGTTAATGTTAAATTTCTTTCTATTTAATTATCAGACTTTCATGACACATATCCCGGGTTTGACTGGTTAACCTAGTTTCACTGGTTAACCTAGTTTCACTGGTTAACTGAGTTAATTCTTGGTTAACCCATCAATTTTTTTTTTTTTTCTATTTAGTTATCAAACTTTTATGACATGAATTCCAAATTTGATGGGTTAACATGGTTTGAAGGGTTAACCCAATTAATTCAGATTTTTTTTCTTTTTCTTCATTAATTTTTTTCTTCATGTTGGTTTTTTTTCTTTTTAATTAATCTATTTAATTATCATACTTTTATGACACGATCTTGCAGTCAGACCCACATCTAAGGCTCTTGGATCTGATGTTGCAGTCAGACTCCCTTAAACTTGAGTCATGTAATATTATTATTATTATTAATATTATAAATATTACTCTTGGATCTGGTCTCATGACCCATGTTGTTGGTTTAGAGGGTTAACTCGATTGACTTGAGTTTTTTTTCTTAATTGGTAGTTTTTTCAATTTCATCCTTCAACAATAGATTGATTGAGAATTGAGTTTCATAATTTGTTTTGATTTGCTTTTTATAGGGTTATTCCAGTTTTATAGCTCGGGTTGTGGGTTTGGCAAGTTAACTCAACTGACTCGATTCTTTTCTTTTTTAATTGATATTTTCTTTCAATTTCATCTTTCAACATTGGATTGATTAAGAACTAGGCTTCATAATTTATTTTGGTTTGTTTTCTATGAGGTTAACTTGGTCTCATGACCTGGTTCACAAATTTTACAAGTTAACTTGGGTAAACTCAAGTCATTTTATTATGGTTTTTTTTTTTCAATTTCATCATTCAATAATAGATTAATTGAGAATTGAACTTCATAATTTATTTTGACTTGCTTTCTATAGGGTTATTTCAATCTAATGATATATGTCACAAATTTGATAAATTAACTCAGGTTGACTCAAGTCTTTTTTTTCAGTTTATTTTCTATGAGGTTATCATAATCTCATTAAATTACCCTACTCTTATAACTTGGGTCATAAGTTTGGCAAGTTAACCCAAGTTTACTATAATAATTTTTTTATCATTTTTTTTTTAATTTCATCTTTCAATATTGAGTTGATTGGAAATTAGACCTCATAATTTGTTTCAATTTATTTTTTATAGGATTATCTTGGTTTTATGACCCAGATCGTGGGTTTTCTAAGTTGACTCAGGTCATTTTTTAAAATATATATTTTTTAATTTTATCCTTTAATATTGGGTTGTTTGAAATTGAGATTTATAATTTGTTTCAATATACTTTATATGGTATTATTATGGTCTTACGACATAGATCGTGGATTTAGAAGGTTAACATGAGTTGATTCAATATATTGTTGTCTCAATATTTTTTTTTAAAAAATATTTTCATGAATTTTGTTTGAGTCGAACTATATTTTTATCAGTCATCCAAGTTGCATTTGGAACTGCCAAGTTGATAGGTGACATCAATTCAACGTCTACATAAATTTTTTTTTCTACTAGAAAAACATTAACAACACTTGAATATATTTTTTATGTTTTTTTTTAAATTGATTTGATTTGTAGTGTAACGTGCGCCAACAATCTAGTAAAATATACAAAAAGGCCTAAATAAAATGCTATAGCAATCTACAATAGCTAATTTTATTTTTGTATTTTCATTCTTAATTTTTTTTTTCAGTTACAACCTTTTATGTCCAACTTAATGATTAATTTATTAAAAAAACAAATTCAATAAAAAAGGATCAAAGTGTAAAATAAGTAGAAATTTCATGGTTGGTCTTATATTCACTAGAAAAAGTTTTGTTTAGTTCACAAATTATCCTTTCCCCTGTCAAATTAAATTTCACATTTCCTTTATCTCTAGAAACTTGAAGGTAGGGGTGTTCAAAAAAACCGATTAACAGAAAAAACTGAGAGAATCGATAAAAAATTAACCGAGAAAACCGAATCAAGATAGAAAACCGATTACACCGATTTTTAAAACCATAAAATCTTCCCGGTTCGGTTCGGTTCCGGTTTGACCACTTAAACCGGTGAATCGAACCAGTAGTATAAATAACACAATAAAGAGTAAACCACTAAGCCTAACCCTAATTGACATTCTGAAGTCGCCGCCCACACCAAAGAGCAAAGAGTCAAAGACGATTTATCGCCTTCTCCCTTCTGCATCTGTCTTGCCCCCTGCCCCTGCATATTGACTCTTGCCCTTCAATTTTCATCCTCTCTCTTCTCCCTTTTGCATCTGTCTTGCCCCTCCCTTGCATCTTGACTCTTGCCCTTCAATTTTCATCCTCCCTCTTCTCCCTTTTGCATCTGTCTTGTCCCTCCCCCTGCATCTTGACTCTTGCCCTTCAATTTTCATCTCCCTGCATCTTGCCCCCTGCATCTGTCTCTTCTCTAGCCGAACAATAAGTCAACAACCCATATCTCCATATCCATTTAGTCTACTTGCAGCCGAACAAAAACCCGAACAAAAATTAAATTGAACCGGTTTTTTAGCCCATTAATTTAATGATTAGGTTTCCCGATTTTTTACCTACAAAACCGGATTCAACCAAATCGAACCAGAATTCGATTCGATTCAGTTTGAATTTTTAAAAATATGAGTTACTTAGTTCGGTTGGTTTTTATGGTTCAAACCGAACCAAACCGAACCTTGAATAGGCCTACTTAAAGGTGTTCTAGGAGATTTAAATCTTCGGTCTCCTCATGATGTTTCATCGAATTTAGAAGATTTAAATCTTCGGTCAATAAATTTTCTATAAGAAAAACTCAACGAGGTGAATTGGCAGAATTCAGAAAAACTTTACGCATTATTTTGCCATATTCAGCCACTCAAACCAAAGTTTTTCCTAGCGTTTGAGCTTAATGAATCAACCAGTACTTTTCTCTCCCTCTAGTTCCTCCAAAATCAATAGCAATAACAGTATAAGACCAATAATTTTTCTTGTCCTGAGCTATGATATAAATAAATATAAATTATTTTTTAAAATTAATCATTCACTTGGATATATAAATTTATCAAGTTAACAATAAAGTTTTAATTCAAATACATAACATAAAATATATAAAAAAAATTTAAAGTATATAAAATTCAAAATAAAAATAAAAATAAATTATATTATCAAAGTTGTATCCTTCGATGTTTTGTAGAATATAATTCATCTATGATCGAATTCGAATCAATATCTTCAACAAGCTCTCGTTCAATGTAAATCATCATAGAATCTGCTAAGAACACCTCTTTTATTTTATTGCGAAGAATAATTTTAACATGTTTCATAGCTGAAAATGTCCGCTTTGTAGTGGTAGTGGAAACAAGCAAAGTCAAAACAAGACGAATCAACCTGTCAATCAAATGATAGTACTTTGACTTATTTATTTAAGCTAATCCTCGGCATAATTCAGAAATGGTAGACATATTCTGAAAGCTCTCATGATGAATCACATCAATCTAATAATGCTCTAGCTGTGATCTCAAATAATACATCTCTTGTTCATTGAAATCTTCAGGATAAAATTTCTCAGCAATCTTGTAAATAGCATCAGCTTTAAATGATTTAAAGTTGTTCTTAGGTTCTAAAGCAGAGCTAAGTACAAAGAGTTTCACTGTCCCATCACTGAATTTAGAATTTAATTCTTCCAACTGAAAATCTATTGTTGAGTAAAATATATCATAATAATAATGTTGGTAAACTGTCACTGAACCTTGTTGTTGACATGAACGACTTGTAGCCTTTTTTTTACGAAGCATTCATATGTGGTATGTCAATCTTATATTTTGTGCAAATAGATTGCACATTTGTAAGGAGAAGATCAAATCCGACATCTCTCAAAGTTCAAAGCAATGCTTTGGTAGTTTATACAAGATTCATTGCATTTAAGATGTCAAGAGATTTTTGCTGTAAAACTCGACAAAGTACATCAGTAATTCCCATTATTTTATGCATCAAATATAATATGAATATAAATTCAAAAGATTTCATCACAATCAAACAACCACCAGCTTCTTCACATATAAAGTTAGAAGATCCTTTTGAACCATACTTTCAAGCATAGTAATAGTTGCACCATACATATCTATTAAGCTGCAAATATAATCAAAATGAGAGCTCCAGCGAGTAGTTCCACTTCGATATAAATTACCAATATGATTAGCCCCTCTACCAATCTCACGTTCTCTAGTAGCTACCATATGTGCAATTTCTATAGCCTAAGCATAATGTAACTCAGTATAACGTTTGAGAGAAGCACTAATAAGATTGATAATGGTTGTTAATTTTGAGAAAAATAACCTGGGATGATTAATTAATATAGGTGTGTATGCCCTACAAAACACAATTGATTGCAATTTTTTTAACCCAAACTGTTCATGTTTCAATACTATTTAGTGATATATAGTTAGTTTATTTTTAGGTTTCAAAAATATTTTTGAAAAAACTTAAATTTTTTTTGCTTCAAATTAATTTTTTTAGTGTTTTCAAATTGTTTTGATGTGTTGATATCAAAACTAATTTTTAAAAATAAAAAAATATTATTTTGATATATTTCCGAGTAAAAAGTACTTTGAAAAGTAACCGCTAATACAAACACAAACATCTCTAATAAAACAAAATTTATTTTACAATTAATTACATACAAAAAAAATTATTTTCCAGGGGTTGCAATTATATTACTTTGTCTTTACTTTCGTCTGTACTCCTCCTTTCCTCTATACATTTTTGTGTTTATAAAGTCTTACAAATCATAAAGGTTGAACTGTTCAACGGTGTGCACTTTTTTTTTTTATTGGGCAAAACATTATTTGTTACTTGGGATACAACCCACCTGAGCCTTGTAAAAGGCTCCACCCTTGGTGTCAGATCCATCCATTGTTTCCTCGTATCAATGCCTAGAGCCCCATCTTAGTGTTAGAATGCAATATTCCCCACCTTTTTTCATACTGTAAAAGTGAGGTGACACGTGCTCTAAGTCAATCTTTGTTTTGATATAAAAAATATAAGGTAAATATTTTTTAAAAGATAAAAAATATATAATATTAAGGTAATTAGCTTGAGTAAATTTAATAAATTCTATTAATTTAATAATATCATTAGAAAATAAAATTTTGACAACAAACAAAGCGAAAAAGAAATAAAGATTCAATGCAAAAGATAAAAGTTTGCCAATATTATGGAAATATATCTTCATAATTTTTCAAAAACATCTCAATGATCTTATTTATTAACAAAATAAAAATTAAATGAGAATATGATAATTTCATAGAAAGAAAAAAAATAAAAAAATATGAATATATAAAAAAATAAGACAAAAAAAATCAATTATTATTAACTTTTTAAACCATGACCTAGGTTATAAGACCAAAAGCACTATATATTAAAAATCAATGAGGGTTAAAATAAATAAAAAAACAATACAAAAAAACCCAAAATAAAAAACTTACAATTACAATAAAAAATAAATCAAAAGGCAACAACAAATTTTAAATTTGAGAGTGAAATTGAAAAGAATAAGAAACATTAATAAAAAGACAAAAATCAAAAGAACAAAGATAAAAAAAAATTACACTGTAAACTTGAATTGAATAGTAAAACTAAAAACAATGAAACTTTCATAAAAAATTCAAGGAAAAAAAATAATAATAATAATAAGAATAAGCATCAAATCTTAAATATCAAAACATAATCTAAAAAAATGAATATACAAAATTCTTCAATGTGTTTTTTTACACTAAAAAGAACTCTTAGATGTAAATCGAAAAACTTATATACGCATCTAATTAAACAACCCAATCAAGGTTATCAAAAACGCATTTTTGGCTCGTAAAATCGTAGGATTTTACGAGTCAAGACATAAAAATGTGTTAAATCAGGTTAAAAACTCGAAAACCAGTAAAATTGGTCAAACTCGTGTAAAATTGGTTTAACTCGTTAAAATCGTCCAAACCAGACCGATTTCACGTGAAAATTAAAACAGCTGTTGAGTGCCTACTCCTCATTCCCCCGCCCGACACTACACACCTCCCCCTTTCCCTTTCCCCAAATCACTAGTCCTTTTCCCTAAATCGCCACCATGTTCTTCCCTACTAACCTACTCCTCCTCTTCCCTTTCTCCATATATTATCATCACATGACCACCTCTATCACCATCTTCAAATTAATGTTCCAAGGTACGATTTCTCATCAATTGAATGGTTAAAATGATGATGATGTTGAAAGTTTATTAACTCAGGTTGTTGTTTTTCTCTTTGCTTTGCAGTCCTTTATACATTATTTATACGTTATTATTATGTGGATGATTTAGCTCAGGTTGTACATTATTATTCTGTGGATGATTTGCCTTGCAGTCGTGTATTCCCTCTAAGGTATGATTATTATGTTTTTCTCTTTGCTCGTTTTAGAATAAGGAAAGCGTTTAGCCTTCTTTCGTTGCTGGCTGACTTTGATGTCTTGGTTTTTGCTGGTTATATTTGAAATAGATAAAACTTGTCAGCCATTTTTCTTGCAAATTAATGCTATTGTTCTCTTCTTTTGATGTTTTTGGAAGGATTTCAAAACAGCTTGTGTTTGTTTGATTTTAGAGTTAGAAATCAATTGTACAAAGAATTGGGTGGTGTGGATTATTTGAGCTTGGAGATTAAAAAAGGTTTTGAAATCCTAGAATGAAAATATGGTTCTAGAGTGAAATCACTGGTCCAAATTGATAATAGTGTTTGTTTTCCTTTTTTATTGATTTGCCCATGTGATTGATTGATATATTGGCATTGATTCTGCGTGCAGCTGTTGAATTATTTGTTTTCAAAAAATATGGTTTTAGAGGAGAATTACTAGTTGAACATGGATAATAGGTTATTTTTGTTGATTTTCTGTTGTGATTGATTATTTTCATTAACTATGGGATGCAGCTATTGAATTGTTATTGGCTGATTAATCAATAATCATGCCAAAGGTTCTTGAGACACAGTCCATCTTGCTTTAACTTATACTGGTGTTCGTCATCTTCTCGGGCTTTCTCAAGAATGGAAATGCTGGGATAACAAGCGCTTTCATTCGGTCAGAATGGCCATCTACTGACACCCCTCTTGATCATGAAGTATTTGCAGTCCTAAAAGGTCATAATGCATCACAACAAGTAAGCAATTGGAATATCTTGTGTCAAAAAGATCTGTGGTGAGATTGCATATAGGTATATCGATCTGCTTGATAATTTTGTCTATTCTGCCCAACTTTAATGCTCATGGAATTATCATGCAATTATGTGAAGATGGAAAGGAAAAGAAATGATGTTTTGGTGCATGTGCATATTCTTTAACACCAGCAAATTGTTTGTTTTAAGTTTGTTAATTGTTAGTTAATGAAAAGTTACTTAAATTATATATGAATTTTATTTAAACTATATGTTTTAAGATGCTTGAACTATGTATGAATTTTTATTTGAAGCATGGATTTTTATTTTTTTAATGTATTTTAAAATTCCTTACGATTTTACGATCCGTTTTTACGATCCGAGTTTATTTTGCATTTTCTGTACCGTGTTAAAAATGTGTTTTTAACAACTTTGAACCCAATAACCATTATGTAAAGCAATGAAAAAAATCATCAATAATAAACAAAAATGAAATTACAAAAACCAAGGGAAAAATAAAGATCAAGATATCCAACATCACAATACAGGTAACTTACCTGATTATATTTAATGAATTCCTCTATCAAAATAAATTTGTAATAGAAAAATACATAAAATTTGTAATAGAAACCAATACACACATAAAATTTATTGAACAACAATTAAAAGAAACAATGCAAGGCTGCACATATGAAAAATCTTATAAAAAAATCAATATTTAAAAACAAAACAAATTTAATCTATATAAAATTAAGAAAAAATCACAAATGAATCATACATATCTTTCTAAAAATTAAATACACTTAATATTATTTAAAAATAATCACATTTTAATTAAAACATAAATCCAAAATTTATTTGAAAAAATATACACAAATAATACACTATTTTTTAAAAAACTAAAAATAAAAAAGGATCAAGCCAGGCTCTGTTGCGCCTGGTAAGCCAGGCGTAACGTTTGGCCTAATAAAACAATGACCCGCATGTGGGCCTTTATTTCTTTTAAATTTTTTTTGTCCGCCCCAAATATTTTTTTAAAAAAAGAACACGTCATTTTTAAAATGGGAAAATATTTTGCAAAACCCAAAATCTGGCCACTGCGGTGGCCGGAAAAATGGGATCCTTGGGTTTTGTTACTTAAAATCTCATTTTTGACCCAAACACCTAGAAAACATCTTAGAGAAATTATTAAACTAATCCATGGTCATCAAAAAGCTAATAAATCATCCCAAAACCCGAAATCCACCCGAAACAAAAATTATTCCTGAGCTTAGATAGGTTATTTTAGGTGTTTTAAGGTAAACAAACACCTAACTGTAATCCCTTTCATCATATGGAACCTTTTGACACAAAAATTAACCGTTTTGATGGTCGGAATCTTCCATAACAATCACTTTTTCTCTCTAAGCCGGAATTCGACGACTCCCTTCCTCTCCTCCCAACAGAAAAAGACTGAAAAAAGATAAAAATAAAGTTAGGTACCAAAATATATTATCTTCAAATTCAAGGGACTGATTATTAATATCTAAAAAATATTAGGGATTAAAATGAATGTTTTAACAAAACTTTCAACCCACCCACCCCCCATGTGACTCGAAATTTTCACTTCAGTCTCCAAATCATGCAAAATAAAAGTTTGAGGATCAAAGTGAAAATTACAAAAAAATGCGTTACTCTAATCTATAGTGAATTGTGAGAAAGTGCACAATCTTTCCAGTACGGTGAAAGAATGATGCCTTTTAGTTATAGTTAATGTATATTTTCATCTAAACAACTCAATTTGAAATGTTCAAAATCCATCCAATCTAGGTTGTTGGGTTGCTTTGGTTTTGTAAGGAGATTGAGCCATATGTTTTCGGTGGCTGTATATTGGAGGAAGAAGATGACAACGTGGATCTTACAATAGTGCAGAAGATAGAAGAAAGGGAGAGATGCAGTGCAGATGGTCGTTCACGATGAGGAATGATAGGAGAGAAAGCTTCTTTGGTGGCATTTTTGTTATTTTTAAATTTAAGAGCTCTGAAGTCATTATTTCAAATATAATAACAATTTTTTAATTAAATATATATTTTTTGTTGATTTTTTGTTTTACGTCTACTAAAAATATAAAGTGTAACATGTCTTTAAATTTCAAGTTGCAAAGTGTAATATTAAAAAATCTGGTTGCAAAATGAAAAAATAACTAAACAATAAAATGCTCTAAAAAAAGAAGTAGGCAATGCGTCCTTCACTCCCAAGATAATTTTTTATTTAAAAAAAACTAGGCTTTTTAATTAATGTTTTTTCAATCTCTTTTCATTAATTGATTTTTTCTTTGTATTTGTTGTAAACAATGTTTGCAATTTAAATCTTGGTTTCATGGTGTTTTTGGATCAAAATTCCCAAAATAGCTCAAAAGACACTTGAAAAAATCCTGAACTCCTGCATGGAGTGACCAGGAATATTTAGGAGAAGAAGATGACGACGACGACCTGATAAATTTAATTTAAGAACAAGGAACATTTGCTTATTTAATATCAACTAGCTACTCTTTACTCCATCCAGAGCATTTATTTATCTACATAACAATAAAAAAATAGAAAGTAAATTTTTCTCCAGCATTGCCGGTAGATTGTGTCTGGAAAATGAAGAGAATTTAGCAGTAATATCATGCATCTGGAATCCTGTCAAGAATATAATAACCTGTTGGGCAGCTCTGTAGACCAAATTACCTACTTAACAAGAGAGCAT
>Ga0325402_1002967_pt1 | contig 15122 bp, 9 predicted proteins | sample PopdelMetagenome_22_FD_207212 | JGI IMG/M metagenome (GOLD analysis project Ga0325402, IMG submission 207212) | Populus deltoides microbial communities from Bellville, Georgia, United States - Xylem-PdKOR-R3 | ecosystem: Host-associated > Plants > Phyllosphere > Stem > Wood/Secondary xylem... | reverse complement strand
AAATTATAATGCTCGAAGGAATAATAAAAATAACAACGACACCTACGCAATCACTTATCCTGCTGGCCCAGACAATCAAAATAATTATAAATTAAATTACAATTCTTATTTTCGTATATATAGTATATTAATACGAATAGGATGTGCTTGTCCATAACTTGTAATTCTTGGCGCTGATCCTTAAGCTGCGTATTTGACAGTCCACATGCTAGCTACCTGCTCGAACTCGAGTCTATCATTGATGTACTGCTTACCAATACCAGGCACCAAAGGATCATCTGGGTTCGGGGATGCCAGTAGAAGCAATATGCTGTTGAATACAGCAGTCATTGTGTTGGCTGCAGTCCAGTTGTTTTTCAATATGTCTACACAGATGCTACCCTTGTCGTTGATGTTTGGGTGGTAAATCTTGGTTAAGAAGGTTAGCTTCGGTGGCTTAAATGGATATTCTTGCGGAAAACTGACACCCAACCGAAACACACCGCCAGCATATGGGGTGAGCGGTGGCCCATGAACCGTGGCCTCCCAATCGTACGTGTTTCCGGTGGCAATACCTGCACTGAAATATTCAGATGAATTGTCCCTTGCAATGTCACTCAACTCCTTCCTCATCCTGTTCTCCCTGATCCTCGACATTGAATCTATTGATTAATTAATTAGTAGGCACAGAAATATCAAGGATATTGTGTATTTCACTAGCAGAAAACGAGGCTTGTGCAAGAGATGGTGAGAGAGAGAGAGAGAGAGAGCGAGTCCTGAATCTTATACAGGAAACATTTAGAATGGCTTTTTAATGCCTCACCATGCATTCATGCATGCGCAAATTAATTCTAATTAATGCTCCATTACAGAAGAATTAAATACCGTTTCCATGCCCATGTAAGTCATTAATAAAAGCACGTAAATCATAATTTATTAGAATGATTTTCTACAAACTGAATTCTTAATTCCTTCTATCTTTAACAAACCATCTATGTAGACTTTATCTGCACAGGGGATTACTAGTTGCTGGCTATCTGAAGCACGAGCCAACCATAGAACCCGATACACAAGGATCTGGAGATACTGAAGATACAGGCATCCTCGTTATGTGTCTATATAATTTTTATTTTTTAAAATTTATTTTTTAACTATCACATCAAAACAATAAAAAATTTAAACAAAAAAATTCAATTTTTTTAAAAACCCAGCAACATTCCCAGACATTTCAAGGGTTTGTTATGATTAGTTTCTTGAATATTTTGACTTGTACTAAAAGGAGGATCATGTTGTGGTAAATACACGAGTTACAGAGAAATCCCGAGTAACGTATCAGCACTAAATGTGATTCATAATAAGAAGTAAGAACATACAAATTCTATCATCTTTGAGATTTTTTAAGAAAAAAGTAGAGAATGAATAATAATAATAATTACGAAGAGATTACAAGCATTAAGAGAGGATGGGATGGACTTTTATGATGGGGTATGAAACTGTCTCCTTCCTCCCTAGCAAACCTTCCAAATTTGCTTTTCCCGAAACTAAATTAAATTTCTAACAACTAATTTTAACATTCTATTTTAAAAAATAACACCACCGTTCTCTCACTTTCATTCATTTTTTTTGGTATGGGAAAGGAATGGGGTTTAAATGCCTTTTCAACCGCAAATCCAAGAAATCGGATTCTTTTATCGATTCGCCATCTGGGATGGCTGCTTCAATAAACGGATCCAAATCACCCTCTGTGAGGCTAAGACTCCAAGTTGAAGAGCTCGAGCAAGTTTTCAAGAAATTCGACGTCAATGGAGACGGCAAGATCTCATCTGCTGAACTGGATTCATTCTGGAAAAAATTGGGTCATGAAGCAAGCGAAGAGGAGCTGCAAAGGATGATAACAGAATTCGATGCCGATGGTGATGGATTCATTGATTTGCAAGAATTTGTGGCGCTAAACACACAGGGGGTGGATACAAATGAGGTAATGGAGAATCTGAAGGATGCCTTTTCTGTTTATGATATTGATGGAAATGGGTCGATCTCTGCTGAAGAATTGCATAAAGTGATGGCCAGTTTGGGGGAGCCTTGTTCAATGGCCGAGTGCAGGAAGATGATTAGTGGGGTTGATAGAGATGGTGATGGGATGATTGATTTCGAGGAGTTTAAGGTGATGATGATGATGGGTGCTAGGTGGGATTCCATGGATGCTCTAAGAGGAACTAGGGGTTAGAGAATTTATGGCGGTGGTGGTGATTTATGGATTCTGTTTATTTCTCGAAACAAAATCTGCAGGTTATTTTTAATTTTAATTTCTTGTTATTTTATTTTTATTGTGTTTTAATTATAAATTGGGAATTCTTTTGCTGGATAATGAATTTGTGAATATTAAAAAAAAAAAAACTAAATGGTTTGAAAAAATATTGTAACAAAGGCGTGATTCATAGTCAATTTACATCTTTGCTCTTAATAAAAACAAATTGGATGAACTAGCTTGGGGTAGAATGATCTTTCACGGGTCCGTATATCATCTATTAGTTGACAAGGGATACCTTAGTTTTTTTCTCTTTTTTTCACAATAAATTTACTTGAATACTTTTAAAAGAAAAAAAAACATATTTTTAATTTTTTACTAATATAAAAAAATATCTAGATGATGATACTATTTTTAAATTAATAATAAAAATCTAGGCCCGGGTCAATGATGCAGAAAAGTTAAATAAGCTTGATTAATTTAATAATATAGTTATATATATATGGAAAGGCCAACTACAATAAAAAAAAACAACAATTATTAATTAAAAATAATAAATACTTGTCAATATTATAAAAGGATATCGTAGAAATATTATTAAATGTCTCAACAATCTTATTTGATAACAAAATAAGAATTAGATGCGAATGAAATAACCTTATAAAAAAAATAAAAACTTAGTTACTAGCAAATTAAATGTTGAAAGACGAAACTGAAAGAAAATCAATTTTAAAATATAATAAAAAAACATGACTCGGATCAACATGTTAAATTCACGTTTTCGTCGTGAGGCAGAGATAATCCTCTACAAAAGAAATTGAATAAAATAGTAGATGTCAACTCTCAAGCAAGCTAAATTATGAAAATGCAAAACTAAAAAAAAATTAATTAAAAAAATTAAAAAACCAAGTCAACTTGGGTTAACTCAACTAGCCCGTGATTCATGAAATGAGATCGAGATAAAAGAAGAAGAAAATCTCGAAACTTAAGACCCAATAACCTAATGTTAGTGATGAAATTGATTTTTTTATAAAAAAAATCAAAGTCAAATTGGATTACTCTTCAAAATCCATAACCTGTTATATGAGAATATAATTACCCCATAAAGGGCAAGCATGAAAAAATCACGAAGTAAAATTCTTAATCATCTAAAATTAGAAAAACAAAACAAATAGCAACTGAGTGAATAATGACCAAATATGATATAAAAAATAAATGAAATAAAATAACGAGGGATGAAATCGAAAAAAATCAAGAAAGTTACAATAAAAAATAGCAATAAGAAAATAAAAAAACTTAATCGGATACAAAAATGAAATGAAATCAAATGTTTATGAATGAAATTAAAAAACAAAATTAACTTCAAAAAACATTAAAAGCAAAACAAATAATAATCAAAATAATGAGAGACAAAATTGATACAAAAACAAATTAACGGGCAAAATTAATTTTTGAAATGGCATACGCGAAACCCGATGAGGAGAAGGAGGGTAAAAAGAGTCCATCGATGCCCTTATCATGTACACTTGCCTGATTACCGGAAAGAAGATGTCGAGATGCTTTTAAAGTCATCCTGTAAGACATGTTTGGCCGCTAAAAGATGCTTCACGCACCGCTCTAAGAACGATGGTGTATTCCACTCGCTGGGGAGTATATTGTAGGTACCAACCACTTTTGATTTTTAAATAATATTTATATTTATTGATAACAACAAACTACTTCTCAATCAATTTAATTATAACTAAAAAACCATTATGAAAATATAAAAAGAGCTCTTGAAATTTAATTCAAATATTTTATTTTTACTATGTTTTTTATAAAGTGAGATTTTGAAGAAAAAAACCTAGCTGGCAGTCAAATAAATCACACTTTTTAAAATAAAAAAATATTTTGAAAAGATTAATTTTAAGTTTTTGTCAACGATATTGAGTAGTTTTATTTTATCTGAGACTGTTTCATGTCACTACAATCTTTTTTGACCGAGATTATTTCGCTCACGCAATGAATTCAGTAAAATAATGCTATTAACTAATTATTAAAGAAAGTCCTGTTTTACTTATTTAGCTATCTCGAATTGTATGTACGTTGTCAAGAACCAAAACAGTGATTATCATGCTTTCCTCCTTTGCCTCCGATCAAAATTAAAACACACCACATTTATTTCAACCACTCTCAACTCAAAACGGATAATAGTTAAATAAATTAGAAATCGATGCGTTGGCACTATATTCTTTCATTTTTCTCAACACGTGTCGGTTTGATCAGGTTTTCTTTTCTTTGCCGATGGAAAGTGGATGATCAAGATTCTAGACCAGTCTAATCGAGTAAGAAATTGTTTAAATCAAACTTAAATCACTTAAACCATTGATTAGACTAGTTAAACCGATTCAAGGTCACTATGGATGGCAGCCTCAAATTTGAGGAGCTTAATGTGTTGGGCTCTTGGCCTCACCTTTGTGGCCCAACTATAGTGAAGACCCAAAAAAGAGCAAGATTTATTAAAATCATAAAATTTACTGGGTTTTTGTTTTAATTTCTTCTTCCGTCAAGTTCTACTCCGGGGGCGGCTTCACTTCAGTGTAGCCTAGCTTGAGGTTGAGGATACCAATCATGGCTGTTTCAAAGTTTGTAATGGCCTCGCTAACCAATTGCCGTCCACTAACATGCGCTGCCACGGCCACAGCCTCATCCTATCAAGAGCGTCTGGTCCCTCACCCACCAGACCTGATCAAATGGGTGAGGCGCGAAGGTGGGTTCGTGCACCAGGCCATTAAAATATCCCAAGATGGAACCAATGGTCATGGTTTGATTGCCTCTCATGATATCCCAAAAGGGTCTCAGCTTATTGTCCTACCTGATAACATACCCTTAAAATTTGGAGATGAAGATGGAGTTGATGAGGCACATTCTGTTTTGGTTAAACTGGCCCAAAAAGTTCCTGGTATGTATTTTTTCCCCTATTCGTGGGTGTCTGTGCATATTTTGGGTGCTCGTTCTGTTTGATTTTAGAAGACTGCAAATGGGTTTTATTTGGTGGATGGGGGATTTTTACTGCAATGCTTCTTTTTGACGTCTCAATTTTGCTTCGTTGTGGTCCTAATAAATTTGTATTAATGCTAGTACTGTAACTGTAGTGAATGTTGTATTTCATCGGCCAATATACCCTCAACTAGGATAACTTAGAAGTCATTGAATGGATCGAAAGCTCAGTTCAAGTTTGTCAGTACAATAATAGCTTGGATATGCTTAAGTTGTTTTTTCCATATAAAACGTGGTTTGGTTTTATTATAAGCTGCTTCCTTGATGCACGGATTAAGAGTTCATGTTGAGTAAACATGAGATATTGTTATGTACATTTTAGAGGCTCAGAATTGTGAGGCTTCCGAAAACTGAAACTCTGGATTTCTTTACCAGCATCTTCTATTTGATATCAATTTTCTGGGTGATGACTCGTGGAATGTACGTCTTTTATCTTCTGCTGTCAGTTTTTGCGAGGGAACATGTTAAATCGTATGCCAAATTGATGGTGATATATTTCTGTTGGTGCTCTTTGATGGAAGGTGCTATTTTTAATCTTCCAATAATGTGAAACCTTATATCTGTAGACTAAGGTTTTCTTTGCACAACATGAGTTTGTAAATCCATGTATTTTAAATCTGGCTGTTTACACTTTTGAACACGAGTAAATTGGACGTGTGGGAGCATTTGACAGATGAACTGTGGGCAATGAAATTGGGTTTGAAGCTTCTTCAAGAAAGAGCAAGGGTCAACTCCTTCTGGTGGCCATACATCAGCAACCTGCCGCAAACTTATAGCGTGCCCATATTTTTTCAAGGGGAGGATATAAAGAACTTACAGTATGCTCCTCTTCTATACCAGGTATTTCCATGGATCAGCTTGACAGTCAACATTTTCCTTCAAAATCAGGTTGAGAATTAATGGTTGAGGTGAAACTGGAAAACTGTGCCAAACAAATGAGTACATGGACCAAATTTCTGTTGATGAGTGTGATTACAAGAAATTATGTAGCTGTTCTTTTGTTTTGAAATCAGCTCAACCGATTCTAGTTATTCCTATCTATGGAGTATGGATAATCCTGAGCAGGCTACCTGGGGTCTCATCATATCCTTGTCTGGACCATAAGATGGACCTTGGTTACCTTTGTTAGCTTTGAAAATAACCACCGCTTATATTTCATCATGCCAGGTGAATAGAAGATGCAGGTTTCTTCTTGATTTTGAACAAGAAGTCAAGCGTGCTGTTGAAAACCTGAAACAAAATGATCATCCTTTTGACAGGCAAGATGTAGATGCATCCTCTCTTGGGTGGTCAATGTCAGCAGTCTCATCCAGGGCATTTCGTTTATATGGAAAAAAGCTCCCAGATGGAACCTGCATTGATGCCCCCATGATGCTTCCTCTCATCGACATGTGCAACCATGCCTTCAATCCAAATGCACAAATTATTCAAGAACAAGATGCAGGGAGTGCAAAGATGCTTATAAAGGCAGGTTTTTCCATTTCCTTTCATTTATTTTTGACTCGCTACTAATTTGGGCCTAAAAGAAGTGATAGATCAATTATTGGTTAAAAGGCTCATGCTTTCTCAAATCAGGCTGTGGCAGAAACACCAATCAAACAAAACGATGCCATACTACTGAATTATGGTTGCTTGAACAATGATCTTTTCCTATTGGATTATGGATTTGTGATACCTTCAAACCCTTATGATTGCATTGAGCTCAAATATGATGGAGCTTTTCTGGATGCTGCAAGTATTGCTGCTGGGGTATCTTCACCTAAGTTCTCTTCACCAGCTCCATGGCAACAACAGTTTTTATCCCAGTTAAATTTAGACGGTGAAGCTGCAAATCTCAAGGTTTGTGCTTTTCTGTGATGTTCTGACAAATTTTTCCCTCTCCGCCATCCTTTTTAATGAAACGAACAAGTTTTAATTTTGTGGGCTTCTCTCAAAATAAACAGCATCTCTCTCCATGTTTTTGTGTAGAGCAACCTAGTGCCTTTATAAATGATCTCCAGGAATCTAGCCAAATCAAGACCAGTCTCATCCGACCCTGTTATGCTATTGGTTACGTTTTGTTAGGATCTTAAAAACCCTCTGATCGTGTCAGGTTCAATAATTAGAACAGAGATGCTGTGAGGAAAAATAAGCAAACAAACTTTGAAGTCATGTGACTCTGCTGGAGACAATGGAATACTTTTCTCATTGCTCTTTAGTTTATATAATAATTGGAACCCCAATACCGTTCTTGCAAAATTATTAGAAAGGAACCCGTAAGTCATAAGCTGCCTGCAGCTTTTCAAAGTTATAATGGTGCTGAACAAAACGAGATTGGTTTAACTGTATATACAAACCAAATTAGGGTTTTTATTTTATTTTGAAATTTGAAGTAATTTGTTTGTCTTTTTCTGTTTGTCTCATTTAACAGGTGACATTAGGAGGTCAAGAATTGGTAGATGGACGGTTGTTGGCAGCCCTTAGAGTACTGCTGGCAAGTGACATGGAGATGGTGCGTAAGCATGATATGGACACTCTCAAATCTTTATCAGCTGATGCTCCTCTCGGAATTGCAAATGAAGTAGCTGCTTATCGCACCATTATTGCATTATGTGTGATCGCACTTGAGCACTTCCCTACCAAAATAATGGAAGACGAATCCTCATTGAGACAAGGTGTTTCAGCTTCCACTGAACTAGCCATCCAGTTCAGAATCCAGAAGAAATCTGTCATTATAGATGTAATGAGAGATCTAACAAGAAGAGCTAAATCACTTTTGTCCAAGGACACAACGGCTTGTCAAGGCTAATTTGTAAAGGGAGGGGAGTCATTTTAAGTTTTAACGACGTCTTATTCGTTCTTGGGGTCATATTCCAATATAGCAATTAACAATGTATGCTACCATACGGATTGGTGACTGACTCATCTATTTACAAAATTCTATTTGGGATGGCGTCCGTATCTCTCCTTGAGACTGAGTGGGGGGAGCGGCGGTTGTCTCTAGTTGCATTATGCTACACTGATTTGGTAGGAACTAGGAAGAGATCAAACTGAGGAAATATACATCTTTATAAGATCAATTATCAATTTTACTGGGGCTTTGCTGGGAAATGATCAATTTCAGTGCAAGAGTTACAACTCTACGCGCCACCTCTTGAATTGGTTGAATTATTTAGCTTTCCCCGTTAAAGTGATAATGAGCACAGCTATGATTCTGCTTGCCGTAAGCCTGCAAGGGAAGAATTTGAAACAAATCACTGTACATGCATAACTTCTTACTGCCATAATGGCAAATTCTTTACAGATATTTCTTTTCTAATTTCCTTAGATTTGTTATGCCTGGACAGAGAAGATACTTTTCAAGCAATAAATTCTTGATGGCAGGTAGTAGAAAATGAATATGAAGGCAATAAATGTGTAGAATGGACAATAAAACTATTAAGATACTTCCAATCTTTATAGTTTTTCGCTGATATTACAACCCATACAAACAAATGTTCCCAGATTACCAAGGGGATTGAGTGATCAAGATGGAGATTATCTTGTATCAGAACCAAATGGTTAATGCAGGGACAAACTTTGGCTATAATATTGTGAAGATAAAAAATATACTTCTGCCCTGATCTGAGCATAGGAAAATGAAAAGCAGATTCTCATAGAGTTGATTATGGTCGTTTTAAGGTAGATAAAGCCTTCAGCTATGGCCTTTGGTGCTAAATTCTTGACTCGAAAGGTTGGCAGGGCTTCGATCCTTTTTTAGAGCTAACTCAATTGGTTTCCACTTGTTATTCTAACGAGAGAAATCTGAGTAATGATCTTAAAGAAGAGAAAGGATAGGTATGTGGCAATCTAATATTCTGTCCAGTCTTGAATACTATCTAAGAATGAAACAGAAGTGTTGGTTCAATCCATCAGAAAATTGCTATTAAAAGAGAGCTGTAGAATAACCATGAAAATAAGAGAGAAAAAAAACGAAGAAAAAAAAAAGGAGAGCAGAGAAAAGAAGCACGGATCAGGGAATCAAAGCTTTCCAGGAGGTCCTTATAGCCTTGTCCTACATCATAAAAGATATGTACAACTGCTGGCTGCGTGACAAAATTCAAGCCATACACGAAGAAGTGGTTTTGTTATTTAGATTGCTAGACCTGATTAATACTAGCTTCCTGCATGCTTAGCTCCTGATCTTCCATATTTTTGTTGTTATTCTGGTGAATTCTCTGCTACAACTTAGTTGCCTACTGAGATGGGTCTCTCAGCTAGACCTAGTGGTGAACGCGATCGCTGCCTGTTGATCCTGCATTTTACAACCCCTCTCGCCTCTAGCTGCTGTAGAGATGGATGCTTGATCTTTTCTAATTCTTGCCTGATCTTTATAACCTGACTGTGAATTGGAAACCCCACATATCCATGATCTCCATCTCCATTTCTGCCTCTGCTGTCGTCGTTGCTGCTATTGTTCTCCATTTGGAAGTGGCCAAATCTTCTTTGCAGAAATCACGCTATAGGCCTTGTATACCTTCCTGCCTGCCTTATTGAAGAGTGTTTGACGTGTAGACAAGTACACACACACATGTATATATAGGGAGGGAGGGTAAGCGAGAAAGAAAAGAAAACACGATTGAAAAATAATTTTATTTAAAAAAATAAATTATTTTTTAATATTTGATATTATTATAAAAATTAAATTGAAAAACACTTTTCAATATTTAATTATATTCTAGAAAGTAAGCTGAAAAATAACTTATTAATGTTTTATTTTTTTCAAGTTTATTAAAATAATAAGTAACAAATCTTACAAATTAAAAAGTTGAATGAGAATGGAATTGAAAAAAATATAATTTCATAAATTATCTCAAATAAATTAATAGAGATCAAATCTAAAAAATAAAAAAATTGAAAGATGAAGAAATTGAAATAATAATAATAATTAACATTTCAAAATTATTTCAAATAAAATAAGTAACAATTAAAAGAATGATGATCAAATTTGATAGATAAAAAATTCCAATTAAAAAATAATAAGGAAAAAGCAAATAACAATTATAGAAATAAAAACCAAAATTAATATAAAAATTAAATTCTAAGGGATGAAATTGAAAAACAAATATTTAAAACAAAATATATATAACAATCAAAAGTTTAAGGACTGAATTTGATATAATCAACAAATAATATGATATTTTTAAATTTTTCATAACTTCCGGAAAGTGTTTTCCACCCAAAATAAAAGGAAACACTTTCCTGGAAACCAAGTCAAATTTTTTTAATTGAAAAATATTTTTCGTTGATCGAAAAATAATTTTATTAATCAATTTTTTTAATAATAAACAAATAAAAAATTAAAAAATAATAAAAAATAATTTTTCATAAACAGTTTCTAGAAACAATCACAGCCTTAATTAATATTGCTGAAAGGAAAGTGGTGGAAAAAGGGCATTGGTTTCTCCGCATTTCTACGATCTTTTGAAACCGAGTCAACAATGACTATGTATAAATGGCTGTGTTCTTTGATTCTTTCATTTGCCAGGTGACAACTGCTAAAATAGGATAGGCGGCTGCCCAGCTGCTTTCTTTCACATCACAGAAGCGGAGGAGGTTTCCTAGTTTCTTTGACCGTTGCCTGCATTAATCTGAAAATCTTTATTCTCCGACTCAGGATTACTTCAGCAAGAGAGAAGCAGATGGTTTTTCGATTTTCAACCATTCAAAACTTTTAATCCATCGCCTTCTATCTCTAGAATAACCATCTCGATGTTTCAAGCGAAAAGTTTGCATAATTCCAATAGCTCAATCTCTAACTTCTGCTAGGATTTATTTCAAATTAGTTTATTTTATTGATCTAGATTAATTTCAATTTTATTTATTTTAAAAAATATTATTTTATTAAAAATTTAAATTATATTGTTTTAAAATTAATCCAGCAAGTGAACCTAGCTGACTTTATAATCATGGCTCATATACGTTTTTCTTAAATTATAATTTAATTAGTTTGGTTATTAAATGTATTATGATATCATGTTAAATAATCCTTAGAATTATTTTATATTAACTTTTTAACAATTTAAAGCTTTTAATCTTGGAAACCCCAATCGTACAAAATAATATCCTTCGATTTTTAAACATATCTTAGTCTTTCTAATTAGTTACAAAAATCCCCTCAAAATTTAAGACGCAAACCTGAGGATTGCTGTCGCAGGACGCCTTTTCTTCTCCTTTCCAGCACGCCTTTCAGTTCTTTGATTGTATACATACACCGATAGAAAATCATTATACCGTGACAAGAAATTCTGGATTGAGAAAGGTTGTCAAGGCATGCTTGAGAAAGTGGTAAAGAATTGAAAGTTTCTTAAACTTTATAGCTAAATGATGGTGCAGTACTATTATATGATATTGACAAGATTGAAAGAAAATGAGCATACTAAGCGAAGTAACTCCTCGCTACTGCCAACTTTCTTCAAGAGGATGCTTCGCATTGCACGTCTCATGTGTGAAAATGAAGCTTCGTGCACAGCCCACTCAATTTTTCTGAGTCTTGACATGAAAGTGATAGCTAGCTAATGTAGCCGATTTCCTTCTTTTCCTTCTTCTTCTTACAGCGGAGAAGACACCCGAGCTACGAGTAGCTTACTCGAGCAATGACGAATTCAGACTCCGAGTTTAGGAGGGCTAGAATGTAATATTCTTATTTTGAGGTGGCTGTTTCACTACTTCCTTGATTTTGAGTTTCTTTAAATTTGTCAGAGGACAGAAACCTCTTTTCGTAGTCGATTGCACTTTAAGGCGACTGTAATTTTACTCCATACGTAGGATTTTGTCAAAGATTTTAATTTATTGTTTGATCAGTAACAGACACCATTAATTGTGCTTTTGTTGAAGAAGCACAAGGCTCGCCAAATTAATAATCCATGCCCTTTGGTTGGAGTTTTTTTAGTTATTATCCCGCAATCCACTGTGAATCCGGATTCCGTGTTCGTGAATTGGGCTGGCCCTATTTCCTGGGGAGAAAACTAGGGAACAAGCCTTGTAACATGGGATCAGTGTTTAATCTTTGGGCTTTAAGGTATTCCTATTTCTTCTACTCACGAAAAAGGGAACTCTTGGGCTTTTCTTTCTTAAGCAAAAAATAATTTTGTATTTTTATAGGTAAAGAGGAACCAGGTAAAAAAGCCTTGGGCTTGGTCTTTCAGCGTGGTATAGGCCATCTTAATGCTCTGTAGCTCGATCTTCAAGATAGTATTTTCTCATTGCAGTCATTTGAGGGCACTTTAATTCTTTTTGTTCGCAGCTAAGGCTGCCCTTACATAACCCTTTCCAATAGCCCAACGCCTCCAAAAATGAATGTACATTATAAAGGCATGCTAAGAATAAATGTTAAAAAGGTCACCATCAAACCAAAGAAACCGGAGTTTATTTTTCCTTACATTAAAATTCATTTGACTAGTTAAAGCCAAATAACAATGAAAGCTTTCATCATGCATTACGGGATATATGATGGGATGGCGAGGATCCTCTTTAGTGTTCTCACCACCTCGAGGCTAACCTTCCAGAGGCCCGTTCTTTCTCTAACCATAGCCTTAATGAATTGTCTCTCCTTACCCATCAGAGTTGGAAAACCAAACGGATTACAGCTTAAAGCCAAGTCAAAGAAAAAAACCTTGAACTTTCTAGCACCAGCTTTAGTGGAGTTCCTAGTTGCCGCTTTCTTAGCTGGTAATACAGGAAATTAAGACAAAGAGAACACCTTCGTAAGGAATTCATGAACCACCAAACCCATCATTCTTGGGCTCAACCAAGTGCTGAGCCCACACATATATGAGTCTGACAAACCACCAAACCCATCGTTATAAATATTTGACTCTAATATGTCAAAGATATTTTATCCTAAAGAGACAAAGTTATTGATATGTGAACCTTTTCCCCTTTCATGAAAGGGAGGACCTCATGGACTATAAAAGTAATTGGTGTAACCTTTACGAGGTAGGTTCGATTTTTCTCCATTACAAATGATATATATCTAATTCTAGGGATTTTTTTTTCTAAAAACGAACTATTTTTTCTCTCATATAATATTGACTTAATCATCAAAGAGTCTTAAAACTCTAAAGAGATCCTTTGTAGATATTAAGCATAATTCATCAGTCATTTTTCCAAGAAAAGATGAGCCGGATTGCCAGAATCAGGAAATTAATAATCTTATCACAAGCCTTGGCTTAACCTTCAAGTCCCTAAAATAAAATCAGACTTCATCAACATGAGATCAAGAGCAATAATCACCAATGAAAGTTAATAAAGATTCTCATTTTTTAAACTTCAACTTGTCTAAATAAATTATTTTTAAATCCATGTAACTTACTAATGCATTTGATTTTTGTTGAATTAGGTTGTAATTTATTTTTAAATGATAGGCTTCGGCATGTATCCTAGAGAACAAAAAATATCACTAACTCTATTATTGCGAATAGGAAGGGAGGAAAACTCATATGTGATTTACGGCCCCGTTTATTTGCTGGAAAGTAATTTCTTTTTGGAAAGTGAATTATTTTTTGATGTTTGGTAGTGTAATGAAAAATAAGTTGGAAAACACTTTCTAGTATTTGGTTATGTCATGAAAAATGAGCTGGAAAATAACTTATTAATTTTTATTTTTTTCAAGTTTATTAAAATAACGAGGAATAAATCTTACAAATTAAAAAGTTGAATGAGAATAAAATTAAAAAAAATATAATTTTATAAATGATCTCAAATAAAATAAATAATAATCAAAATAATAGAGATCAAATCTAACAAATAAAAAAAATTGAAAGATGAAGAAATTAAAATAATAATAATTATCATTTCATAAATTATATCAAATAAAATAAGTAACAATCAAAAGAATTGTACCAAATTTGATAGATAAAAAATTTCAATTAAAAAATGATAAGGGAAAAGAAAATAACAATTATAAAAATAAGGACCAAAGTTAATATACAAATCAAATTCTAAGATATGAAATTGAAAAAAAAATTCAAAACAAAATATATATAGCAATCAAAAGTTTGAGGACCAAATTTGATATAATCAGCAAATAATATGATATTTCTCAATTTTAACAACTTCCGAAAAGTGTTTTCCGTCTAAAATAAAAGGAAAGTACTTTTCTGAAAACCAAGTTAAATTTTTCTTTGATTAGAAAGTGTTTTCCGTTAACCAACTTAATTTTCTAATAATAATCAAACATAAAAAAGTTTGGAAAATAATTTTTAAGAAACTACTTTTCATCAAATAAATAGGAAAAGTAAAGAAGAAAATTGGGTTTGATAAAGGGAAAGACAATGGCAATACACACACTCATAATTAATCCATTTAGAAAAAGCCAGAAACATAAACAAGCAAAAGAAAATTAAGAAGAGGTGACCTAACAACCATGCATTCGAACGTATCCTGGAGAAATTCAGGAGGAAATTATAATCCTCTATCAATTATTTAGTTGGAAGCTATTTCAACTTTTCAATTATTGAATTATATTTGGAAGAAAATAAATTCTCACGCGGTGGGCGGGCCGGGCATGCATGTTTTTTTCCCACTATATGTGAGTCCGACCAATTCAACTTACACGACTCACTGGTTTTTTCTTAGGGTGACATATCCTGTTTAAGTATTTTGCTCCGTTTGTTATATGGGGTTTTGATCTTTAACAATTATTTTTAATATTGAAAGTAGTGGAGTAGAGAAAAAAAGGAAAAATAAAAAAAGATAGATAGATTTGTGGCTTCTTTAACAAATTTATTTGTATTGAAAAGTAGATGCACCAGGGCATATATTTTAAAAAATTTATTTGTTGAATTGTTAAAAAATTATATAATTAAATTCCAATTTAAAATTTTATTTAGCAGTT
>Ga0325402_1002965_pt1 | contig 15125 bp, 7 predicted proteins | sample PopdelMetagenome_22_FD_207212 | JGI IMG/M metagenome (GOLD analysis project Ga0325402, IMG submission 207212) | Populus deltoides microbial communities from Bellville, Georgia, United States - Xylem-PdKOR-R3 | ecosystem: Host-associated > Plants > Phyllosphere > Stem > Wood/Secondary xylem... | reverse complement strand
ACAAAACGACATCATTTTTTACAAACATAGATGGAAACATGGACAAAAAGCTTTGAAAATGGATGAAAATCCTTGGTTGAGAATTTTTAAAAGTTTAAAGTTAATACACAAAATTATTTTCTTTGATTGTAACTTTAAAACTACCTTTATTTTAACATTTATTATTTAAAAAAAAGTATAAAATTAATACACGAAATACCAAGTATTATTTCTGAATTTTTTCATAACTAGTTTTTTTATTCTCTTACTTTGCATGTTTATTTTATGCTTCAAAATCTTTTTTCTAAGATTTTGAATTGATGTATTATAAAAGTATTTTTGAAAAAATTTAAAAAAAAATTATTTGTTTTAAATTAATATTTTTTATAATTTTAGATTATTTTAATGAGTTGATTTTAAAATTAATTTTTAAAAAATAAAAAAAAATTATTTTAATATATTTTTAAATAAAAAATATTTTAAAAAATAACTAAAACTCCAATCAAGTAAATAAAAACACAGCTAAAGGAAGTAAATTCTAAGTATATTATACGTCACTAATTCACTATCAGCACGGGTGTAGACATCAAGTGCAAGATGAACGCCGGTAAAAGAAGTAAATAACCATCTCGATAAAATATAAAGAGAAATGAATCATCGTACCTTGTAAATTACCCGATCAATGCAGACACCTCTAAGCTAGATTAACTGATTCTTTTTGAAGACTTGGTCCGTGCTGGTGACATAAACTATTACCCGACAGGGAAAAAATAAGGGAGACATGTATGTAGTGGCATTTTAATCCATTCAAGATAATTGATTTTTATTTAAAAAGAAGAAGAAGAAGAAGTAAATCATCTGCCGGGCCTCTATATATTTTTTCAAACAAATTTTAGGTTTGTGTTTTGATTAGATTGTGATTATTTTTAAATAATATTAAATATATTTAATTTTTAGAGAGGTGGGTATGATTCATCTATGATTTTTTTTTAATTTTATATAGATTAAATTTTTTTTAATATTGATTTTTTTGTAAGATTTTTTATATGTATAACCTTGTATTGTTTTTTTTTAAATTTTTGTTCAATAAATTTAATGTGAGTGTCGGTTTTTATTACAAATTTTATGTGTTCTTATATTACAAATTTATTTTGATTGAGGAATTTATTAAATATAATCAGGTAAATTATAAGTATTGCGATGTTAGATATTTTGATTTTTATTTTTCGCTTGGTTTTTTCAATTTTATTTTTGTTTATTGTTGATGATTTTTTTTCATTGCTTTACACAATGGTTATTGGGTTGTATAATTAGATGTGTGTATAAGTTTTTCAATTTACATCTAGGAGGTTTTTTAGTGTAAAAAAATATATTGAAGAATTTTGTATATTCAAAAATTTTTATGTTTTGATGTCTAGGATTTAATGTTTATTCTTATGATTTTTTATTTTTTATCCTTGAATTTTTTATGAAAGTTTTTTTGTTTTTAGTTTCACTCTTCAATCAAAGTTTATAGTATATTGTTTTTTTTTTTATCTTTGTTCTTTTGATTTTTGTTCTTTTGCTAATGTTTTTATTCTTTTAATTTAACTCTCAGGTTTAAAATTTGTTGTTGCCTTTTAATTTATTTTTTATTGTAATTTTAAGATTCATTATTTTATTGTATTTTTATTTTGGATTTTTTGTGTTGTTCTTTTTGTGATCTTAACACTTATGAATTTTTCATATATAGTGTTTTCGGTCCTATAACCTAAGTTATGGTTTAAAAAGTTAACAGTAATTGACTTTTATTGTATTTTTTTTATATTCATATATTTTTATTTTTCTTTCTATAAAAATATATTATTCTCATTGAATAAGATCAATGAGATATTTTTGAAATATCGTGAAGATGTATTTTCATAATATTGGCAAGCGTTCATCTTTTACATTGAATCGTTGTTTTTTTGTTTTGTTTTGTTTGTTGTCAATATCTTATTTTCTAATAATATTATTAAATTAACAGAGTTTATTAAACTCATCTGAGTCAACTACCTTAATATTATATTTTTTATTTAAAAAATATTTATATATATATTTTTATTTGTGTGTATTATATAATTGTGTTAATTCAAGTACTATTTTTTTAGTGGTATTAGTTTAGAAAATATTTTTTTTCCATTGTGCTATTCTTTGAAAAAACTTAACTCTATTTACGGCTATGTTTGTTTCTTGGAATTCACTTTCCGGGAAACCACTTTCTAAAATTTTCTGGTGTTTGTTTGCTATTAGGAAAGTTGATCAACGAAAAACACTTTCAGTTAAAGAAAAATTTGGCTTGGTTTTCAGGAAAGTGTTTTCCTGAAAAAATTGAGCGGAAAACATTTTCTAGAAGCTGTGAAAACACTGTTTTGTTCCTTATTATTTTAATAAACTTAAAAAATAAAATATTAATAAGTTATTTTCCAGCTTATTTTTCATGACATAACCAAACACTGGAAAGTATTTTCCAATTTATTTTTCATTATACTACCAAACATCAAAAAATAATTCACTTTCTCGGAATTTATTTTCTAAAAAAAAATTAATTTTCGGCAACCAAGCAAACAAATATAGTCTATCTGTAAAGTGCTAATAAATAACATAAAACTCAACTCTAAATAACATCTTGTAAACTCAATCCTACTTCATGAGATGAATGTTGATGCTTACTTTGATGTTAACATGTTAGGTCAAATATATTGCTGGGAAGTCATAATTCTTTACACGCCTAGTCAGAGTCTTTTTGGAAAAAAAAAATAAGAAAAAGAAAAAAGAACCCAGGCTATGAAAATAGGTTTGTGGAAATTTATAGTCTATACCATTTGATTTTGACAGTATCAGATGAGACACTTGCATGGAAATGGTCTTATTAGTTTGCCGTGTGGAAAATCATGTCATTTACAGGACAGCTGGAGAGAGTATTACAAGTCGCATTTAGGATATTTTTTATTAAAAATATATTAAAATAATATTTTTTTATTTTTTTAAATTTATTTATTATAAATGACTCGTCGATGATGAGAATGGAAAGAAGAAAAACAAATCAATAGAAGATCAATTCATTGATTCTGGACGCAAGCTCCAATGAACTGAATGAAGTAGGAGACGGGGTAGGAAGAACCAGTTCATGGTACAAGATTATCCTCAGAGGTTCAGGCTGTATAATATTCTTGTTGTGTAGGGTGTTGTTGGAAACGTGACGAATCATAAAAAAAAAAATTTTTTTTTAAAATATATATTTTTAATATTTTTAAATTATTTTTATATGCTATGTTAAAAATAATTTTTAACAAATTAAAAATATTATTTTAATATATTTTTAAATAAATTTTTTTAAAAAAATAAACATTACTACACCATTAAACTTCTATAAATGATATTCTGCTTGTTACATATTTGGCAATATCCTTATCGTATTATTGAAGGAGAGAATCAATTACTAGTAATTATTATTAAGACCATGTTTGATTCATGAAAAGTAGTCATTTGAAAACTATTTTTTAAATTTTTTTATATTTATTTGTCACTAAAAGAATTAGTAAGTAAAAAATACTTTTTAGTCAAAGAAAAATTTAAAAATATCATGTTATTTATTGATTATATCAAATTTGATCCTTATACTTTTTATTGCTATATATTTTGTTTTGAATCTTTTTTTTTCAATCTCACCCCTTGAAATTTGATTCAATTTGATTTTTATATTAATTTTGGTTTTTATTTTTATGATTGTTATTTGATTTTTTCTTATTATTTTTTTATCTATTAAATTTGATCCTCATTCTTGTTATTACTATTTATTTTATTTAAAATAATTTATGATATTATAATTATTATTTTATTTCATCATCTTTCAAATTTTTTATCTGTTATATTTGATCTCTATTATTTTGATAGTTATTTATTTTTATTTGAGATAATTTATGAAATTATTATTTTTTAATTTATAAAATTTATTTCTTATTATTTTAATAATCTTTAAAAAAATATTAATAAGTTAATTTTCAACTTATTTTTTATGATATGATCAAATACTGAAAAGTATTTTTCAACTTATTTTACATTATATTACAAAATATTATAAAATCATTCACTTTTTAAAAATTTATTTTTAAAATAAACTATTTAAAAAATATATATTTCCGAGCTAAAAAAAAAGGACCAAATTCGAACACAAAAAGGAAAAGAACCAATTAAAACATACTCTAAATGGTGTGAGGGAATCACTGTTCCCCCACACACATTTCACTGTGGATTACAATAGTAATCCACAGTGATTCTTCCCCACTTCTTTTTTTTCCCCTAACTTCTCTTTTTTTTTTGTTTTTTTTTCAAAATTACTTTTTTTTTCAACTTTCCTAATTTTTTTTCATTTATTTTTTCTATTGTTTTTTCCAAAATTATTTTTGTTGATTTTACTTTTTAAATATTGACCTGATTAAAATTTTTACTTTGTAATTTTTTTCTTGAAAATACTGTGGATTGCTGCGGTGTTTTTCCACATAATTTTTCTATTTTATTTCTTTATTTTTTAAAATTATATTTTTCGATTTTTTTTAATATGGAGCTGATTGAGAATTTAGTTTTGTAAGTTTTTTTCTTTAAAACATTTTTTATTGCTACAATGTTTCTCCGCATGGTTTTTTTATGATTTTCTCCAAAATTATCTTTTTTTATTTTATTTTTTAATATTGAGCTGGTTAAAAATTACAGTTACAATATATGAGGAAAACACTTTAACTTTCCTTGAAAATTACTGTTGGTTGCTACAGTGTTTTTTCCCACATGGTTTTTTTTCTGTTTTCGTTATATTTTTCCCCAAAATTATCTTTGTCAATCTTATTTTTTAAATATTAAGCTGGTTAAGAATTGTAATTACAAGTAAATACAAGTTTTTTTCTCAAAAAACACTATGGATTGATACAGTTTTTCCTCACATGGTTTTTTTCTAGTTTCTTTTGTGTGTTTCTTTTTTTATAATATTTTTTTCCAAAATCATTTTTATCGATTTTATTTTTTAAAATATTGAGTTGGTTAAAATTTAACTCTGTAATAAAGCTTAATCATGTAGGGAAAGTATTGTAGCTTTGCTCATAAACATTGTGGATTGCTACAGTGTCTCTCCGCATAGTTTTTTTTTGTTATAATTTTTTTCAAATTATCTTTTTCAATTTTATTTTTTTAATATTGAGTTGTTTGTGAATTACAATTATAAATCATTACAAATAAAGTTAAATCATGTGGGGAAGCACTATAGCTTTCATCACAAAACACTGTGAATTGCTACAGTGTTTCCAGTATGATTTTTTCTCTTTTTTTGGTGTTTGTTTTATTATTTTTTTCTAAAAGTATCTTTGTTAGTTTTTTTTAATACTGAGCCGATTAAGAATTTAGCTTTGTTATTTTTTTTCTTTAAAACACTGTGAATTGTTGCAGTGTTTTTCCATGTGATTTTTTTATGATTTTTTTCAAAATTATCTTTGTCGATTTTTTTTTAATATTGAGTTAATTAAGAATTATAATTATAATAAAGCTAAATCAACCAGTTCAATCTGAAAAAAAAAATCTACAAAGACAATTCTGGAAAAAAAATAAAAAAAATCATAAAAAAAAAACCGTGTGGGGAAACACTATAGCAATCCACAGTGTTTTTTAAAAAAAAACTACAAAGCTAAATTTTCAACCATCTCAATATTAAAAAAATAAAATTGACAAAAAATTTTTTGAAAAAAAAGGTAAAGAGAAAAAAAAGATAATTTTGGAAAAGAAGCAAAAGAAAAATGAAAAAAAAGGGGGGGAAACATACAGGAAAAGTTAAAGCTAAATTCTCAACCAGCTCAATATAAAAAAAAAATATTCGACAAAGATAATTTTAAAAAAAAACATGCGAGGAAATATTGTAACAATCCATAGTGTTTTTAAGAAAAAAAACTATGAAGCAAAATTCTCAACTAACTCAATATGAAAAAATAAAATCAACAAAGGTCATTTTAGAAAAACAAATTCATAAAAAAAACCATGTAGAAAAATATTATAATAATCCATAATGTTTTAAAGAAAAAAACTACATAACTAAATTATCGATGAATTCAATATAAAAAAATCAATAAATATAATTTTGAATAAAAAAATAATAATAAAAAAAGAAAATGAAGAAGAAGAAGACAATTTTAAAAAAAAAGAAAAAAAAACATGTAAAACCTAAAAAAAAAAGGGAAAAAAAAACTCTGCTGGATTTGAACAATATCACCGTCATGGGATCCTAATAAAATACTCTTAAGCATCTGATCTGGTTCGTCCAGGTGTTGTCTTTTAGAACAACCCATCTCAACAACTGAACAAAGCAAATCAAAAGGCAGTGCTAGACCCACAACGTCAAAAACAAATTGGAGTTTGGCAAATAAGAGAGATTGGGGCCTATGATGTTACAGCTCAGATTAGTAAACGCCTTTTGACGGGAGACTACTTGCATCAACCGCGTGATACAGGTTAAATTTTTTTATATAAAAAAAATTAAAATTTAAAAATATTAGGTTTTTTTATAAAGTTATACCCAAGAGTCTTGAGTTTGGCTGCAACGCCTGACCCAAGAATAATATTTATAATATTAATAATAATATTAAATTTATATGATCCAAGTTTAAATGGGTTTGGCTGCAATACCAGATTTAATAGCCTTGGATATGGGTCTGATTGCAAGGTTGTGTTATAAAAGTATGATAATTAAATAGATTAATTAAAAAAATCCAACAGGAAAAAAACCAATGAAGAAAAAGAAAAATAATATGAATTAACTGGGTTAACCGTTTAAACCAGGTTAACCTGTCAAACCTTAGATTCGTGTTGTGAAAGTTTGATAACTAAATAAGAAAAAAAATTGACGGGTTACCCAGAATTAACTAGGCTGACCCGTCAAACCTGAGATCCGTGTCATGAATGTTTGATAACTAAATAGAAAAAAATTAAACATTAACAAACTAAATTAAACAAAAAAATTAATTAAAAAGAAAAAAAAACCAAAACAAACAAAATGCATTAGCCTTTTTACTGTGGACTACACTGTGAAGAAAAAGAAAAAAATCTGAAGTAACTAGGTGAACCCTTCAAACCAGGTTAACCCGTCAAATCTGAGATTCATGTCATGAAAGTTTGATAACTAAATAGAAAAAAAATTGACGGGTTAACCCATCAAACCCGGGATACGTGTCATGAAGGTCTGATAATTAAATAGGAAAAGATTTAACATTAACAAACTTAACTAAACAAAAACAATTAATTAAAACAAAAAAAAGCAAAAACAAAATTCCGAGTTAACTCGTCAAACTCGGGATCTGTATCATGAAAGTCTGATAACTAAATAAAAACAATTAACATTAAAAAAAATTAAATAAAAAAAATTCATGAAAAGAAAAAAAACAAGGAAAAAAGAAAAAATAAAAAACCCAAGAAAAAAAACAAAGAAAAAGGCGAAAAAAACCGAAAGGCATAAAAAAGCGAAAAAAAATAAAAATAAAAATGGGACAAAAAAAGATAGCTCAACCTTTGGACTGTAAACTGCATTATGCAGTCCAAAACCAAGTTAACCCGTCAAACCCGGGATACGTGTCATGAAAGTCTGATAGTTAAATAGAAATAAATTCAACATTAACAAACTAAACGAAAAAAATTAATTAAAACAAAAAAAAGCAAAAAAAAAAATTTGAGTTAACTCGTCAAATTAGGTTAACCCGTTAAACTCGGGATCCGTGTCATGAGAGTCTTATAACTAAATAAAAAAATTTAACATTAACAAAAAAAATTCATTAAAAGAAATAAAACACAGAAAAAGGCAAAAAAAAAACCCGAAAGACATTAAAAATGAAAAAAAAACAGAAAAACAAAAAAAAAACTAAAGGTGTAAGTGTAAAAAAAACAAAAAAAACTAAAGGCATCAGTGTTAACAAAAACAATTAATTAAAACAAAAAAAAGAAAAAAAATTTCGTGTTAACTCGTCAAACTCGGGATCTGTGTCATGAAAGCCTGATAATTAAATAAAAAAATTAACATTAACAAACTAAATTAAACAAAAAAATTCATTCAAAGAAAAAAAGCAAAAAAAAACTGAAAGGCATAAAAAGCGAATAAATAAATAAATAAAAATACAAACAGGAAAAAAAATGAAAAAAAAAGAAGACAACTCAACCTTTGGACTGTAGACTGCACCATGTAGTCCAAAACCAGGTCAACTCGTAAAACCTGGGATTCGTGTCATGAAAGTCTAATAATTAAATAGAAAGAAATTCAATATTAACAAACTAAATGAAAAAAACTAAAAATAATTTTCGAGTTAACTCGTCAAATCAAATTAACCCGTTAAACCCGGGATCTGTGTCATGAGAGTCTTATAACTAAATAAAAAAAATTTAACATTAATAAAAAAAAATTAAACAAAAAAAATTCATTAAAAGAAAAAAAACAAAAAAAACCCTGAAAGACAAAAAAAACTAAATGTATAAGTGTAAAAAAAAAGAAAAAAATAAATAAATAAAGAATCAGTGTTTTACTGTGGACTGCACTGTGCAGTCTACAATAAAACACTGATTCGTTTTAGTATATATTACAGTTAAAAAAATGCAGGGAAAGTAACAATATTTTCCCAACGTATTTTAGAGTATTACTTAACTAATTTGCTTGCTTTGATAATCTCTAAAAAAAAAATCAAAAATTATTAACTAAACATTTCAGGTAACAACAACAACAACAACAACAATAATAAAAAACAACAAAACCTATTCAAATTATCCCTTCAAATCACATATCATCGAATTTTTGAAGGAAAAAAAATAAGGCGATTTGAAAAGGCAGAAGAAGAGGATGGGAAAACTGAGAATTCCATTAATCATGCAATGATAAAGATCGTGTTGAAACTTCTTTCACACTTTAGGATTGATAAGGAGATTTAGTTAATGAAAGCGAAGTACAATTAGAGTTATAGAATTGAAATATAAGACTCATATCTTATCACCATGCCATATCATCAAAAGAAACCATTCAGCACACATCAACTAAGTTGTTTTTTATTTTTTTTAAAATGTTTTTTATTTTAAAATATATTAAAATAATATTTTTATTTTTTAAAAATATTTTTAATTTCAGCACATCAAAATAATCTGAAAACATAAAAAATATATTAATTTAAAATAAAAACTTAAATTTTTTCAGAAACATTTTCTGACCACAGTGCCAAACATCACTAATTGACATCGTATCGTGGGAATACCATAAAATCATCTCGTAATTACAATAGGATGTGTACATTTATATATGTTTATATTGAGATTTGATACACATTTTCAATTTGATCAAATGCACTGTATGGATCATATCAGGAGAGCTCACAGTAAATTTACTTCAAAAAAAAACGATGGATTTTAAACTCAATCCTGCGAGCTCTCCTGGATCCATTGCTCGGATTGAATTGAAACATTATCATGGTGATTTAGGTAAATCCCCATAAAAGTCAAGCTTTGAGACAATGTTTCTTTTTCATCATGTTGATTTAGGTAAATCCCCATAAAGTCAAGTTTTGGTTGGCCTTAATTCCCCACTAGTGACTGTCAATTTAAAACAATAAACGAATCAGGTGAGAAATGGGGTAGACATACATCAACTATGTAAGGCCATCGTTTAAAGCATACAGCATCCAATAAAATCTACCACAGCAATTCCTTTTAAATTAAAGTAAGGTTGATGTTTTTTTTTAAGTATTTTTTATTTAAAAATATATTAAAATAATATATTTTTTAAAAAAATTATTTTTAACATCAGCATATAAAAACAATTTAAATATAAAAAATTAATTAAAGCTAAAAATAAATTTCAAAAAAATGGTGGACTGTCCTCATCGCGTGGTGATCCACAAAAATGTGAATGCCCGCTGTAGTCATAAGATTTAGAGCGTGTTTGGTATTGCGGTAGCTGTTGTGATTGTGGTTTGAAAAAAGTTGTTTTATAAAAAGTACTTTTAATTGAGATTGGTTTGAAAAAATAGGTGTTTGGTTAAAACTGTGGTTGAAATTGAGGTTGAATAAAAAGTAATTTAATATGTTTGGTTAAAAATGCTTTTGAAATTAAAGTTATAAAATAATTTTAAAATATATATATTAAAATTGATGGTTTTTAATTTAAATGTAGTAGATTTAACTATTGTTATTACTGTGCACGTTAACACAGAATTTCAAAAAGCAGCTATGAGCTACTTCGTCAAATTTGCATACAAAACGTGAATTTGCATGGGACCCACCAAAATTAAATTGCATTTTTGGCATAATCAAACATCATGTTTGCTGTGGTTGCTTCAAACGCAGAAGCAACCACGCAAACAAACAACCTCTTACACTCACACACTCAAGTCGTAGCCAAAGCACTGTTTTGACTCGTCAATAAAAACATTCATCTTCAAGCCGTATCCTGTAATTTATCTAGAGAGATCTTGGTTAATTCTATCAAGTTTAAAATGGCCAATCCAAAAATAGTTATAAACCAAGTTTAAAAGTTTCAACTTATCTTGCATGAAATTCATGTTGAAGATATGGCTCGAATGAACCCTTTTAAGTAGTTGTAATTATTGTCCAAAAATACTAGCAAATAATAACTAGACAAGGTGATCATATATTTTTAGCGTGTGTATGTGTATTCATGCAATTTATAAAATCATGATAAATATGCTATTATAATAAATGGATAAGCATGCTACTATATATATATATATATATAAAATTAAATAAGAACCAAGATGTGTTATTTTGATGGCAAGATGCAGGATCCTGTTTGGCATGTGTCACTGATTGGTAGAATGCTTTGTTCCAGAAAGGAGTTGAATCATCAAGATCTTAAGAGGCAATTCGAGCTTGTCAGATCTTTGTCTTGTGTGCAAATTATTTCTAGCAGAATCTAATGTTACAAGTGTTTCCTAGAATTCGAGAAGCTCATGTTCAGACAGTTTTCTAGCCTCCAAGGTCTAATTCAATGTGCTATTTTGATAATATTTATGGTACATGCAGTTCATGCTCGTCCTACTGAGTAATTTTTAATCTTCTTCCTTCAAGGATTTTCAACATGTTTCTGTGTTTGTTGGCTGGTGTTACTGGATCTGTTAAAAGGCATTGGTTCTGTTATAGTGGTCATTCTTATGTTTGCGTAATTAGTCTATATATGCAGTAGGGATTCTCTAGCAATTTTAAGGATGCCTATTCAAAGGCTGTAAAGAGTTTGCAAATTTGGTTTAATTCATACAAGCTGATGGTGGATTCTAGTGGAAATGATATGTTGATTTAGAGAGGGTTCTTGATGGTCTTATTTCCTATATATTGGTTATTTTGGTTTCTTTGTTTTAAATGTGGCGGTGATCCTGTTCCCCTGCTTATTAAAATGCTAAAGGCTGATTTCTTGAGAGGCCATGGTTGGTTCCAGCAAGTGATATCAAGTTTTGTTTAGGTTAAGAAGGGGAAAGAATGTGTTTTAATTCAAATTTGGAACAAGGTGGAAGTTTGCTTGGCAATTCAATTTGGTGTGACATCAAATTTGCATCTTTTGGTTGCTATTTTGATATTTTAGTTTTGTTGATCATTTCATTTGATAGATCTGCTAAACTTGAGATGGAAGCAAACCTTTCTATGTTTTCCCCGCCAGATCTTGGCGTCTTCTAATGCAATATTCTACTTTTTTAAAAAAAGAACCAAGATGATACTTATTTGTTAAAACACTTTAAAATTTATCAAGCTTTATTATTGTTAAGGATTAATCCTTTATTCTTAAGGCTTTATTACTCGTCACTTGGTGTAATAAAACTTTCTTCAATAAGCCTTCAAGATTCTAACATCACTACATTGTTTAGGTGCACTATTAAATAAGATCTAATAAACCAATAAAATATTGCTTAATTATCCCTTTATGAGAATTGAACTTAAGCTCTAGATTAGGAGAAACTTTAAGAGGAAAAACAAAAGGTTTAAAACAAGACACAGTGCTAGAAAATAAGGTGAAAAAGAATATAAAACTCTGTCAAAACAATGCAGAATTAACCAACCTCAAACACTCTCCTCTTGTCCTTTTTTATAGAGAATTTCAGGGATCAAAGGTTGATAAACTCCTACCACTAACAACTTTGATTACCCACAATAAACCATAATTAAATATGAATATTTGTGGATTTAAATCATGTGATTTTTAGGTTGAAGAATTTGCTCATGTAACCTTAAAAGAGTTATGAAAAAACTAATCAAATTCTTTTTTTTATGGATTGGATAAAAACAGTGGGTTGAGCTGGAAGAAATAGTTTTTCATGGACCAAGCCCATATCCAAATTTTAGTCGGTAAAAAATAATCTTTTGTGACCTAAAAAATTATTTTACACTGAACCCAAACCAAGCCTGTCCTGAAGCTCGAGCACAAGTCGGGTTGGGCCAATGCGTATGAGTGTATAGGTTTAAGCCCAAAACCCACTATGCTCAAGACCTTTCCCCTCTAAAAGCTTGGGTGCCCTTTGGACTTAATTTTAACTTTTCAATTTTTCATTTTATAAACACTGGGAAAGTTTTGTTTCTAGTCTACGTGGGATAAAAGCTTTTGGAGAGTTTTGAGTTTCACTGAAACATGCTAACTAAGAGTTATTCAATATCAAATTTTCTTTTACCCATAATTTATTTAAATCATGTTAATGATTCGTGTTAAAAAGCTTATGTTGGAGATTAGATCTCAATATAGTTTTAAGTCAAAAAGTGAGTGGATCCCATTTTTAATTTGGCATCAAATGTGTTCATTAACCATACTATTAAATAAAATTTCCAACAAAAATTATTTAAAAAATTACTATCATGTTGGAAAAAATTCAAAAACTACCTTAAACATAAACGTAAGGAAATAAAAGTTGAAGATCTCACTTTTAGATCAAGAATAAAATAGGATAATAAGTTATCTGAAAAAAGAGTCAACACTTCGATATGACATATAAAAAAAATCATTGTTTTACAAGTGACAAAGTCCCGCAATAAAAACCAAAAGAAAAGGCTTATTGTGAACGCGAAAAGAATTGCTAAAAAGTTCAATGAAAAATACTACATCTACAACAAGACTAGGCATTTGGCTAATGATTGCAGAAATAAAGCTTAATAACGGAACCTTATAAAAAGAAGGACTGCTCAAGCCAATACCAGTAAGGTTGATCACCTTACGTGAAGTTTTAAGAATAAATTTGTCTGTTGTTGTTTTCTAAGTCAACATGGATAATAATTTTGAGTAGTGGTAAGTTGATATTAATGCCACAAGACATGCATGTGCTGAGAAGATGATATTTTTCACTTTACAAAATATAGATGGAGAACACATATAAATGGAGAATTCATCAACCTGTAAGGTGTTAGGTGTTGAAAAGATTACACTAAAGATGACTTTTGAAAAGCTTATCACTTTCAACAATGTACTTTGTGTTGCTGACATTAAAAAGAACTTAGTGCATGGTTAATTGTTAAGAAAAAAAATGTTTTAAGATGATATTTAAGAATGATAACTTTATACCCTCTAAAAACATAATGTTTATAGGACATGGTATCTTAGCGATAACCATTTCAAAACATAATGATCACTGTAACTAAGAATGACGATGACACATATTCTTCTTACTTGTTTAGTCTTGTGATATGTTGCATGATAGGTTGGAATATATGAATTATAATTATATAAAAATGTTAATTAACCTTAAATTATTATCAAGTATGAGTAAGGGATTGACTTTTTTCTTGACAAGGATCCTGAAGAAATCACATATGCTCCCAAGATTTTATGATTTTTGAATAAAATCACATGTGAGCTTTGTATAAAATCAAAATTCACAAAACCTTGTTCTCAAACAATTAAAAATAATAATGAACCTCTAGATTTAATTCATTTTAATGTAGATGATTTAAAATTTATGCAAATAGATAAGAAAATGTATTACATTACTTTTATAGATAATTGCAATATATATTGTTATACCTACCTACTTAGAAACAAATATGAGGCTTTTTGATTTTTTAAACATTACCAGAATAAAATTAAAAATCAACCTAATAAAAAGATAAAATTAATAATAAGTGACAGATATAGAGAATATGAGGCACATTTTAGTGAATTTTTTTTCTTCTAAAATTGTATGATCCACTGAAGCACTACTCTTTATTCATCATAATAAAATGATATTAAATAATGTAAAATTCAAACTTTAAAAGAAATTATAAATATCATATTGATAAGTTTAAGCGCAACTCATAACTTGTGCAGTGAGATAATTTTGACTACCAATTATATACTTAACAAGTAAAATTACCTTATAAAAAGCTAGAAAACATGTCGTATGAATTATAAAAAAGGTAAAATATCTTCCTACAAATACTTTAAAATATAGGGGTGTCTTGTAAATGTGGCACTATCTGATCTTAATTAAGTATTGAAAATATTCATCCTAATACTATTATGAAATTAAAAAATGCTACATTATTTGGATATGCGTTTTCATTTAAGAAAGAATAAGGAAATCATTCACTCAAAAGAAAGATTGAAACTAACTTAAACAGTTATCATCAATGAAAAGATGATGAACTTGACCATGTAATGAATAGGCATATTTAAGATCAAATTAAAAGCGTGGTCCAATCACATTTATGGTTAGAAATTTATTCTCAAACAAAAGCTTTTTATCATGAAATAATAACTTGATTAAAATAAATTATAAGTGAATGAGAAATTGATTCTAAAGAACCCTCACTTGACATGTTTTTCTGAAACCCAAAACCTACGTCTTGCCTATAAAAGAAACAAGAAAAATCTTGTTTTTTATATAGTGGGAAGATAAAGGGTAAAAATTGAACTTAAAAAGCATCTGAATTTTTAAAAGAGAGAGGATCTAAGAAAAATAGGTTTTATGACGGATATTATTGTTTTATGTAGGGTAATTAAAATTGATAAGGGAGGAAAATAGGTTTTATGACTGATAAGGTCTTATAGGATTTTTCTTGCAATAGGACAACCAAAATATCTCCTTTTATTAACTAAAAAAGAAAACACTTATATACTCCTTTTATTTACTTAAAAATATTATCCCGCCCGCTGC
>Ga0325402_1002964_pt1 | contig 15126 bp, 12 predicted proteins | sample PopdelMetagenome_22_FD_207212 | JGI IMG/M metagenome (GOLD analysis project Ga0325402, IMG submission 207212) | Populus deltoides microbial communities from Bellville, Georgia, United States - Xylem-PdKOR-R3 | ecosystem: Host-associated > Plants > Phyllosphere > Stem > Wood/Secondary xylem... | reverse complement strand
TATTATTATTATTCTATTATCATCTTACTTTTTATATCATTACTTACTGCACATCATAAAATATATATTTTTCTATAAGACATTTTATGTAAAACAAAGAAAAGGAAAATGAGGCTAATATATATAGAAACTCTAGCTAGCTACTTAATTTATAGAAATATCTATAAATGAGAAGCCAATATTTGGCTGCAGATTTGCCAAAAAAAAGGAAATGGAAAGATTTTTTTTTTCTTTTTTGCTGCTGATTTTGAAGTAGCTACAAGTAGCTTAACTCCAACTGAACTTTCAGCTACTTGTATACGTAGCTTCTCTTCTGATAACTCTTACTGAGAACGACTACAACCTGCGGTACAGGCTAATTAATAGAGACCCTACGATATTGTTGCCGCTAATCGATCACTTCTGGATGCAGCCTTTTATTGCCACTGAGAGGGACTCCAAAGAGCTTCACAGGACTAGTTGATTCCTCAGTACTTAATGTCAATGAATGCTGACCCAAAACAGTACCATTCTTAGCTCTTTGAATGCTAGAACAAATGGTTTGATCCTGACATGAAGAGCCCAGTTCTATTAGCTTAGGTGCTGCATTATAAGCCTTTTGCTCATAGGGCATTGGTTTTACATGGTTTTGGATGAAGTAGATAATGTCATTATAGAGGTTCTTCATGTGGGAGAGTTCTGATAAAAGCATGCAGTTTTTCCTTCTCAGTCGCTGATTATCTTCTGAGAGTGCAGTTAGGATGTCAGTACTTGGTTTTGGTGATTGAAATGGAGGGTCGATCCAACTAAAACCATCTTCTGGTTGGAAAAATTGGGGTGGTTGCTCAGGGTAGTGCTGGTGATGGTGTTGGGATGTTTTTCTCCTGTGGATTTCAGATAACAAGTGCTTTGCTCCTTTTCTGAAGTACTCATTTGCAAACTCCCATCTGTCAGCTACTACCTTCTTGAATCCCTGCAAAGTATTAACAAGAATAAGAGAATGACAAGAGAGAAAAACTGTCTGGTATAAACATCGAATCAGTTTCGTGGAAAGTTTATTTATGAAGCTCAATTAGTAATTTAATACGGATTACCATGTACTAGAGTACTAGAATACTTTATCTTGGGCTGAATGTTTATGGTTAATTAGGTGAGATTGATATGTCCTCCAATATTTTGTATCGGTAATATCTAGAACATAAATGGTGCTTAAATCTTAAAAAGAAGTGAGACATAGAAGCGAACAAGACCCAACTGTAAGAGATTAATTTTGAGAGCAAAAGTCTAGGTCTAACTGAAGTCAAGTTATCTAAAATGAGAGTCACCCTACTTGGAAAGACCAAGAAGCTCCATGGAAAAGCAACCCATATTAGTCAGCACAGCTTTTTACCTTGCTGCTTATAAACTAGTAGAATCTAGAGAGCGTTTTGAATTACCCGAGAGAGAGAGAGAGAGAGAGAGAGATGCTCACATAGGTATTGAGCTGCCTGACGAAGCTTGAGAAGTTGTTGTGCTTGAAATAGTTGGGAAGAAGATCCCTTGAAAACTCAGGAGGTCTCCACACAACAAAGCTGGTTTCATCATCACCCCAAGACACAATGTGGTCAGTAAGAGGATCATCAACCAGCTGATATGTTTTTGTTAAGAATGGTGCAGGAACTGCCTTTTGAGACTCCACAGTAAACACCATCTCTTCACATCTATCCACTGTAAAAGCCATTACCAACTATGAATTACACCAGAGGGAGCAAATGACATGTACTGCTGCTAGACCTCTGCTAGTACGATTTTTACACTCAATATTCCAATATGTTTAAAGAAGCTCCTGTCTCTCTCTCATCATAATTTTCTAACTTTATGAAACAGAAACATATGGCCATGCCACTAAAATAAAGCCACTCGATGCCCTCTCTTTCTCTCTCATTGTAGTCTCTAATTTCAAGAAGCATAAGACCATTTCAGTAAATTACAGCATTGAATTTTCTAGATATTACTATAATTATAAAGATCCGACGAGCTCTTAATTAATGAGCTCTTGATTGTTCCATTGGCTGCAGTACGACTAGCTAGTACTGGTGGGGAAGATGCATCACATCCTTTATTTATTTATTGCATTGATCATCGGGGAAGATATATGTGTGTGCGCATCTAATTCAGCTCATGAACTTTTCTTTGATTAGGGCACTCCCAAATGATGGTTTAGAATCACTGTCTTCCCATGCAAAGACAAATCTGTCCCTATCCGATGTTTACAGTAACCCATGCATGTTGCACGAGAGCAGATACAGCTAAAAGTCTACTAGGTTATGGCATATGCATGCATGCATGCTACGAGGAACATCCATTCATCCATCTCTTCGCGCATAAAAAGGCAAACCCGTGACTTGAGATGCTGTAAGGGAATTAGGAGTGAATACTCATCACTGCAGTGGAAGGAATAATTTAGTTTCCCTTTGAAATAAAATTGCTTGTTAAATGAAATGTCATTTTCTAATTAATTCCCATTTTTTCTCCATCAACGAAGCTGCTTAATTCCTCTATAAATCTTTACGTGACAAAGATCAGAAAGACCCTTTCTGTACTCAAGATTCCTCTGCTGAGTTTCACTTTCTGTACAAATCACACGCATCATAGAATCCTAGTGCCCTAATAATTATTACCACATTAATTATCAAAAGAAGTCTCGTCTGTTCATTTTATATATAGTTTATAATTCAATGACGATATATATATATATATAGCAATTCTCTCTCTCTCTCTCTCTCTCTCTCTCTCTCTCTCTTAGTATAAGAAAAGAAAGAAGGAAAAGTTTCTTTTTATGTGTGTTGCTTTTCTTATAACTCCAATTCTAGACCGGCCGGTTGGTCTTCCGTACAGGAAACCATGGAAGAGCCAGCATTGGTTCCTTGGAGCTCTTCCAAGGTTCAAATCTTGGAATTGAACAGTGAAGAAGATTCTATACCAAATTAACACAACCAATTCTCAATATGTTCACAATTTGCAGTGGACATGTCATGCTTTACATCACATGATCTTTCTCTATCTCCATGTGACCCACGACCTAATTAATTTGCCCTTTCACATCAGAGATAGAGAGAGAGCTAGTTCTTTGTCTCATACTGCAGCGCAAATCTAAATGCATAGCATGTGACCATGAGCAATCCTGAATTGTGAAGAAACAGAGGGAATGCATGTCTGTAAACGCAACAAGATTTTCAGATTCTTAGAAGATATCAGACGACTAATTTTAACAGAGTGTTCAGTTAAGAAATTTCGTATTAAAAGAGGAAAAAGAAATATGTGGAAATTCTTGGCTAAGCGATAAAGCAGCATGATAGTTCCATGTTATTAGTGTTAAATAATATTTATGAGGGTAGAATAATATTTTTAGTTTAATTTATATATATATATATATATATATATATATATATTTGTATTTAGATTAAAACTAAGCACTCATAATAAATAAAGTATTGATAATTCAGGATTCATGATCAATATTCGATTTGTATTTTTTTTATAGAAATTATTTTTTGTATCTATCATGATTCACCCCAGAAAATATTTAGGATTCATGGTCAGTATTCTATGCACCAATTAGTTAGATAAGGCAACAAGATCAATCTCAGTGACAGCATGAAAATGCACATGCAATGATCTAAGCGAAGCCAAACTTTTTTGAACATGATGCATGCATACACACATATTGCTTGAAATAACTTTAGGTTTGAATCTTGGGTTTTCGCATCATTACCTCTCATGCAGTTGTCTCTCAAAAAGAGGGGTCGAAGCGGCATAATATGATTGAAATTCTAATGCATAGAGTGCTACTAGTTCTCTCTATCTCTCTTTAAGGATCTTCAAGGATAAGATCAGTGGATCCCATGAATCCAAAATTTGAGGTAGCATATCCATCAAGTTTATCTTTGAAGTTTTATATCGTAGTGAAAGCTAGCGAGCATGAAGATGCTTGAGAAATCCGATAGAGCAATGAGAAGCAATAATGGCATATTTATGAAGCCTTTTGATTTTAGTGAAAAAGATAAAGGTGCAAAAGATACTCTTTGGTAATAGGTGGCTAGCTTGAAAGACAAAAAATGCTTTAGAGGGGAAGGAACATCATCTTCTTTTCACCGGTGGAAAGACAGCAATATGGGTCAAGCTCCGTCAAAGCATTAGAAATTTCATTGATTGTAGTGAAAAGGTGATGGGAAAAAGAACTATCGTATTTCGGTGTCAAATGAAGTTAATTATCTATCAGATTTTTTTATTTTTTTTTATCTATCAGTATGTCAACAATTAATTAAGGCTTATGCGATATATACCTAATAGAAATTAAGCGAGTAGGTGAAACTTCAAAGTGATATTATTTATATATTAAAACGCGTGGGACTTTTATTGTATTTTTATTATTATGTAAAAATTTATTTTTTTAGTTTGGTCTCTAAATTTTGTTTTTAGACAATCAAGTCCTATTTAAAAAGCAATTGATTTTAAATTCTTATAAAAAAAGTGGGATTGGAGGAGGGGGGACCAAAATGAGAAACACGACAAACATAAGTGATGTACCATAAGTTTTGAAAACATTTACTTTGGTCCTCCAGCTTAAACAATCACTCAAATTATATAATTGCATGCGATCGCTTGAAATTGTTCCAATTTCATTTTGGTACAGAGATTTATTTTTGTTATGTTTTGTTCCTGGTTGAGAGAGGAAAGAGAGGGGGGGTCACCGGATTTCGACGGTAAAGAGAGAAACTTGTCGTTGGCACCGATTTAGGCCACCAAAATGAGGGATTTTTGTGTCAAATTGTTCCATTTGATGCGGAAAGTTCATATTAGACGTTTTTGTACCTTAAAAGTTCGTGAAAAAACAGATATGAAAACTTGGGTTGATTTTTAGTTTCGGGTTGAGTTCGGTTTTTGAGGCGGTTTTTGAGGTTTCTTTGAGGCCATGACTAAGTTTGTCATGGTTTATAGGGTGTTTTATAGGTGTTTTGGGTCAATAACGGGTTGTAAAATAAGTTTTGGGGTTAAAAGAGCATAGGTCTTGATTTTTCGGCAATCACATTAACCGGAATTTAGGTAAAATAGGCGACACGTTGTCTGCCTCAGCAAGCCACGTATCGTCTGTTGCTGGCATGACTGCCCAAATCCAGGTGCTTGGGTCTGACATGGTTACCATGAAAATATAACTTTAAAAAATACAATTGAAAAGAAATAAAGTGACGTGATCGGTTAAAAAACTAAAAACAAAAAAAAAATAGACAGAACTTCCTCTCTTTTATTTTATTCAGATGGCATCTTTTAAATAATATTGATTTTTTTTATGCATTTAATTTTCAGAAAAGTTTTTCTAGTTCATCTATAGTTTTATTTTTATCTTTCATATAGATAGACTATGTTTTTAAAAATAAAAAATATTTATTTTCAAATGATATTTTTAATATCTGTAGCCTTGCATGTTATTTCTTTTTTCTTTTTATTTTATTCAATCAATTTAATATTCTATTTTTTAACATTAAATATCTTGATTTATATCTGTCTCTCGATTTTTCAAGATTTTTTTTACATGTCATTAATGATTTTTTATTTATTTATCAGCGCATATAATTCTTAGTTTATTTGATTACATATGTGCATAAACTTTTTAATTTGTTATATTTTTTAAACTATAAAAATACGTTGAAAACCCCTGCACATATATATTTTTATGAAAAATAAAAATATTTGACCCACGGCGGAGTGCGGATCACCTAGCTAGTATTCATACATAGGGTGTTTGAGATTATAATAACATTAGCGTTTTTAAGTATTATTTTTTATAAAAATATTAAAATAATATTTTTTTATTTTTAAAAATTTATTTTTGACATTAGTAAATCAAAACGATTCAAAAACACTAAAAAATTTTAATTTAAAACAAAACAAATCAAATTTTAATGAAAAAAAAAATTGAAACTCATTCTCAAACACCAATCTCATTCGTGTTTCTCATTAGGCATAGAGACAATAAACATTGGATCTTGTGATGGCAAAAAAAAAATGTTATGAAATGTCAAACCTCATTCGTATGTATAAGATCTTAGATTTTACAATGTGTTATTTCTTATATTCCACAACACCATATCGAGATCTAACTTTTAGATGTCAAAAACTTGTTTATGCCATGATCTCCAAAAAATCCAAGTAGTCTAGAATAGGGTTTCTAAGTTGGATAATCAGTTAATTAGTTGGTTCTAGCAATTTCATCTATTTTTCTTAGTCAAGGTAGTTGATAGCTTATATTTGGTGTTTGGTAGGTCAATGTGACTTGTGACTAGTACCTGTAAAAGATCTCTTTTGATGGAGGTGAGGACTCTCTGATGCTTAAATAAATATTTTTTTAGAGAGAAAAAATACAATAATATTCTAGAGAGAGATGCTCTGAAAATATATATGCAGTAGAGAATGAAGATTGTAAACATTTATTCTGAAAGTTTCATGGTGTATTTATAACTCATGAGTCTTATTCTTTGGTGAAAAGGAGGGTCTGAAATGTAATTTTACCCTAATAACATTTAATGAGGTATAAATATCTCTTACATTTGTATTAATATTTGATGGAAATATGATGGGTCCCTAAATGACTTTTACACATCTAAAAGATGTATGAATATTAAAGTCTAAGATGTCAAATGTAGTTGAGTTCATGAAGGTTGAGCTCTTCTCCTGGGCTAGACCCAGGAGAGGTGTGTAGCACACTACCAAACCTAGTGTGCTCGGAGCTTGGGATTCTATCACACCCAATCGTGACTGAATTTAACTAGTGTCAAATGCATTGCACCTTTACTAGGGCGTGCTATTGTTTTAAAAAATTTATACCTATATATCCTTCTTAATCCGTCGTTTAATAGTAAAGATATATTAATAAAAACTTGGTTGGGCAATACCATTAGTGAATAATACCACACCCGAACTCTGAATGAGATCCACTTATGGTAGCAATTTATATTTTCTATAACAATATTTATATATGGTATTTTCAATATTAAAGATGATTTTTCTGTTTGGTACTAATACTGGGTGGATTTTTTTTTTGAACTCCAAAATTCTTGAACGATTCCTTCCACAATGCACACATGTAGATACAAATGTACTGCTTTCCTGGTTTTGTGCAATCATCATCTGTACGATCCACGACCATCTATGTGTACTGAATGCATCCTTCGTTAATCTACCTAACACAATATTCCCATTTGCTGTTCAATAGTAGCACAATAGAGATGGACCAGGGAGTACAAATTGTACAATAATTCAAATAACAAATCCATATCAAGTTCTACTATATATGGTGACTGCGTGTAGTCTAGCAGTACATTTGAATAGAAAGTACTGGGTTGTCGTTTTCTATATAACATGAAATGAAGCTCCAGTGCATTCACCACCCAAGTTATGCAATACAGAGAGGCCTATGATATATGATTGTAAAAGGGTTCCGACAGGAGCGGCCTCGGGTCACATGTGGCGGCATCCAATGTACTTCATGTGTTCTCAGGGCGCCCCTGCCGGGCTTCCTCTACATGATAGCTGCTACGTAGCAGTGGTTGGCCCAAATCTGAACTGAATAGCCACCTGGTTTTCAACTTCATGCTAACATTTTCCCTTGCAAGTTTCGATTTTGTTGCCGTCGTTATTTTTTTCCAGTAAATGGTGGCATCCCTCTCCTATTTCGTTTTTTTAATTTTTTAGTTTGCCTGGTTACAGCAGGTAAGGGTTGCTCTCGTGTTAAAAATTGGAATGCTAAAAGAGTCAGAATGAGAGACCCACGAAAGCAAAGACTCAATCACGGTCCATATAATCACAACATTACTTGCAATTTTCAATTTCAAGCTGTTCTTTAACGCAAATGGGCAGGCATGACAATGAAAGCTCTTATTATTATTATTATTTTGTTCTAAAAGTTCTGCCCCTGTTGTGTTGTGTTGCTAGTGCAGCATCTTGAACAGGTTTAGAGCAAGTCCATTGCTAGCAGCGTCAGACCTACCTGCGGTCTCCAAGAATGATGGGAACAAACCTGAACAGTGCATCATGAAAAGATCCAGGGTGGTGCTGGATCATGTTTCCTCGTAGCATACTCCACTCCCATTGTCAAGGAGTGCCAAAAGCACCATTTGTTCACCAGGAAACCAGTTTTACCCATGGCCATTACTTCGCAAAAATTCCTGTAATTTCATTGCCCAGACAAATGAGGTTGTTATGGGGTGGCAAATGAATATCGACAATAATGAATTGAGTAAATACGGAACCAGAAATGTTATCGTGGACACTTCTACACCAAAATCCTCACATCAGACATAATAGTAAGTAGCTCTTCTTCCCCTATTTTCTTCCAAACTCCATTTATCATCAGACAACCTTTGTCATCTCCTGACAACAAAACATTCTCGCAATCTGATTCAAAACTGTCAGCTGTCTCTCTCATCTTCTTAGCGCTTGATTTATCTAATAAATAAATATCACAGCCAGCTTCTCTCTTACTACTAGTCCTCTCGACGCTAGGATAATATGAAAAACGAATGTCAACACTGCTGCCTTGTTTCAGTTCCCAGGACTGCTTCCATTCTGATGAATGAACAGGCTTTTTACCATCATCGGCACAGTCAAGAACAGGAAGATGGCCGGAAGATCCAAGGTCACGGGGCAACATGCCAATTGGACATGGATTCCATGATTTTGCCACAGCCCATCCGCCTGAACTACCTACTTCACCATCTGTTCTCTTAACAGCTTTACTCTTTGTTCGGCAAAATTTAACAAACTCTAGCTTCTTGGTGGCCTGATGGATAGATTCATCTTGCTGGATAAGAAGGTTATTCAAACTTGGGAGAGAAGACTTCTCTTGGGTAACATCTGGGTCTGACAAAACTAGCGAACTTAGTTTTTTGAGTTTCCCCATCACAGAGGTATCACCCATCAACTGTGCAAGATGAAGCGCTGAATCCATAAGCTGCTTATTGCCATTTGAGGACACCAAAAGACATTTGCGGAGGACCTCCATCAGGATAGTGTTTGATAAATTCATTCCTATTGAAGAGGCTTTTCTTTCAGCTGCAGTTTCTTTGCAACGGAGAGGCTTTAGTCCCTTGAGTTGTCCAACAAGCCATGCAAACAAAGAAGAGAGTCTTTCAATTTGGCCAGTCTCTGTTCTGTATGCCCTTGATGTGAGGTGTGTTCCTGGACAAGATTTCAGAAAGGTCAACAAAGATAACATGGAATCAAAACTATAGTTACTGGCAGCTATATGCCAAGCCACATCAAGTTGGCTTTCATGGTAAACCGGGTACTTAGAAGGATAAACAGAAATAGCTTAGAAACAAGGTTTAAAAGAGTTCAACAAATATAAAGTTGGGCATGCCTAACTCACTAGCTCAAATGAAGAATGATGATCACAAATGTCTGTTCAACAATGAAAAGTTCACTAGTGGGTTTGAAATGCATAAACAAAACACATATTGAAAGTTGACCACCAAATTATTGCTTGCTGAAAGCAGTAGCAGATGGAATTTGGTTAGGTTTGGAAAGAAACATTTTGTTAGTAAACCGATTTCAGTTGAAAATTCTAGCTAATAAACCAATATATAAGTAGAGCTATTTCTGTACATCTTGTGAACCAACACAAAATTATAAACCACATGCATGTCAGCGGAACAGAAGGATAAGTTTGTGGTTACCCATTTCATATTTCATGGCTTCTTGAGCGTCAATCATATTTAGAACTGCCTTAAGAAGCATAAGGAGTAATTCTGGTTCCTTCTTTGAGAATTTTGTTATTACAAGCTTCCAATCATCCAAGAAAGAGCTCATGTCTTCACCAACTAGGCAACCTTTTGTAAGCTCCACCAGATTTGAGGAATCTAAAGCCTGGAGCAAGAATTCAAACAACACTGATAGTACTTCTGAGGAGAAGGAAGAATATAGACGTACAAGATTTTTCAAAGTCTTGGTAATATTTTTCTTAGAACCTGTAGAAAGAAGTACATCAGCAAATACATATAACTAGTGCATGCAGATATTTGGGTCATTTTCCATGCATTAGCCATGACCCCAAATTTCAAAGCATTTCAGTAAGAATTCCTAAAACATTAAAACTATTCTCAAAATTTTAGCACTAAGTATTTATAAAAAGTTATATCCCAACAAAAACAATATCAAGAATGAAAGAACCATAAATTTGAACTTTGCCGTTATTAGTTCTTAAAAAATAATTGGAGCATATTATCTCACCCCCAGATTTGGATGAATAGAGCTTGCTGGGCATGAGAGAAAAACTTATTACGGCCTCAAAGCTGTTCATGACAATTGCATCTTACTGTTTCAAGAATTAACCTTTCCAAGATAAGGAAAATTAACAAGTTCTGGATTACGTGGTGGTGGAAAAAATACAGATCACTGTTCTGGTCAGCATGAGAACCAAACATGCTACATAGACGAAAGATTCCCAAAGAGGATTAAGATGAAAGCTAATACCAGCATTTGTCCTTATTCTAATTTGACAGGACCCCTCATTCACTCACTATGATTTACCTGTTCTAGCTATCCTCATGTTGTTAAGAAGGATTTGCCCTTCTCTATGTTTCATTCTTAGAATAGAGAATTTCTTGCTTTCTATGGAAAGAAAATGCAGTTGCATACTGGTAGATCAAATATAGTCAATCAAATAAGAACAAGAACAAAAAAGGTGCACAAAAGTTAACAATCTGCTAAAACAACCAAAGAACAAAGAACTATAACTTTAAATTTTTTTATTACAGAAGAAAAAAAGAATAGATGATAGTTTGTGGAGGAAAATGGAGAAAGAAGTGCACCACTCAAGTAAAGAAAGGCTTTTTTACTAATAATTTCTTCATGAATAACAGTCACAAATATGAAAAAAATATACTTTTTAAGTCTTAATGAAAATCCTGTAATAAGGTCTTCTTTTGAATCACATTACTTAGACAAGACAAGAACATTATTTTAAGGCTTTGCCACATAAAAAAGGAGAAAATAAAATTGCATAGGCCTTTGCATCAAAAAAGAGAAAAATAAAAAAACTAAAAGTGCATATGTACGTTTTTCTTTGATTGCTGAAGAACCAGGTTCAGGACTCTTCTTAAGTTTCAAGCAGGAAGCCAACTCAAGGAGTTTAGATTCGATTTCTTTTCTGATGCTAGCAGTTCCATCACTTTGGAATGGAATCTGCTTTGTCTGAGGTTCCCAACAATAAGATTTCAACCAATCAATTGCCTGAAATTATCAGCAGCAAATGTTATAACTTAACTTTTCCAGAACTAAAAAACAAACATGGTTTGTTTGTTAAGCAATTCTGGGGAAGCTTGGTCCAACAGTTTCCCAAAAAGAAATCATGAAACATTGAAACAGGAGTTTTGGCTTAAAATGCTAGCTATTAGAAGAAAATCAGAGGGAAAATTACTCTACAAATAACAGAAACTCGCAAAGATAACACACCTTAACAGCTGAATCCTGAACAAGTGCAAGAGCAGGAAGATCACGGTGAGAACCCTCTACAATCATAGCAAGATTAAGAAAAGGAAAAATGAGTTCTCAATTTAGTCCAAAAAAAAACAAGAACATTTCACATTTCAAATTAATATTAATGACCTGCCACCAAATTACAAAAGCTCTGCTAGCATGTAAACAAATATTCAAGAAATTCAAGTTAGATCCTCATATGTGGATCAGGGAGAAGGATAACTGGCTGTTGATATGGGATAAATTTGGACTAACAAGAACTTGTGTATTTGCAGTGAGTTAGCTTGGTTAAAGTGTGGAGTTTAGGGGTCAGGGTATATGGATGAGGTTTATGTTTAAGGTTCATGAACCAAAGAACTTGAATCCAAACAAAATAATGCTAAAACAGTTTGGACTTCTGAATGGCTCCTAACTTGACAGTAAGTATGTAGATATGAAAAAAGTATGCACGGATGGCCAAAGTTAAGACTCTTCCTTTGCTTATCAAACTAAATTATATTGAGCAACTAGCTTATGCAAAGAAAACACTTACCATGACGAATGTCGATCAGCATCCGTGGAATACCAATTGCACCAGCTGCCTCAGCAATTGAAACCTCTGTTTTCTTCCGTGTCTTCTCAACAACACAGTTTACAAGCCTTCAGAAACAACACTTGGCAACGTGAGCTTACTATTTTTCCTTATTGCAATTTTATGTTTGCATGCATAAACAAAACAAGGCAACATAACCAAACACAATCTTTAAGAGTAAGGCCTCCAAAAATCTCTAAGGAAGTTACACACAGACCAGGATTAGATATATAAACCCACAAATTATATGTTGTTAGAGCAACTCCAAGGGGTGTGCTAAATGGAAATCCAAAAATAAAAATAAAAATATTATTTTGGCTCCTCATTGCTTGTTTTACATGCTCCAAGAAAAGTCTAAACAAAATGCCTTTTCTCTCCCAAAAATGTTATTCCTACATATCTCTCAAAAAAGCCAAAACCAACAAAGTGGAGCCAACAAAAAAATAAACCAATTAAATGCAGCCATGTGAAAAAAAATGACAGCAAACTCCTTGAAGAAAAATTAAAGCACTTATTTCTCCCACTCCAATACAATTGGCTTTTCAAATGGCTTTTTTCCATTGGAGTATACATAGTAAAAATAGCCATATTTATCCTATTCAAAATTCCATTTTATCAATTTGGCTCTTCAAAATAGCATCTCCCCTTGGAGATGCTCTTACTTTGACTTGATAAAGGATGAGTGTTTTCATATCAAAATATTTCAGCATATCTTAAAACGAACAGATATTTTCCAAATTCGAGGATATGCAACTAATGTACATACATCAAAATGCTAACAAATTATTCTCTATGAATATAGGGTTACTTAATTACTAATGTATTAGTAAAACTCGTTTCCAAGATGCTTTAAATTTCTAATCTAGATTTTCCAGAGCTGATTGCGCATATATGGAACTATCACCGAGGCATGATTTCATGATCTATCATCAGTACATAGATAAGGAGCTTTTCCTTACCCAGCCTTCCAGGTTTTTACCTCAAGTCAAGAACGCCATACAATATAGCAAAAGAGGAGGAGGAGGAGGAGTTCACCTCAAGATAGCCATACAATATAGCATTGCCAGCATTTGCTCTGAATGTATAGCATCGTCAGGTAAGTCCTTTCTACAATTATGAAAACAAACATTTTCAGAATATGAAAAAAATGGAAATTTATTCCAAAAACACACAATTATAACATTCATAGCATCACAGTCTCCCAGAAGCAGAAGAACTAGCATTGCCATTGTAATTTCAGCAACTTGCACAGGCCGAGAACCAAGCCAAACGTTTAAAACAGGACCTTGGGCATCAGCTCATCGAGACTGGAAACAATGAGTTACCTATACAAAGGATCCTTCTGTTGAACTTCAATGATCGAAGCTGTGACATCAATCACAACTGGTAAACACCCTCTGCTTCGCCATGTAGATATCTAAATCACAAATACATAAAAACTAAATTAAAACTAGAAACAAAAGGTAGAAACATTCTATTGGCAGCTGAGTCACTAATTTAACAATAATAAAAAACACGGAATTATTAAAAATAAAATTTCAAGTTTTAAAGCAGTTAAAAATAATACGTGACAGTTGGGGGGGAAAAGACTGAGAGGAAGCAAATTAAAAGCCGAATAACATAACTTTTCCCTCAGTTACTCGGGCAACAAACAGAAATCAATTTAGAGAAAGAAATAGAGTTGCGTCTTACTCTATTAATAGCAGAAAGAATATTTTCTGGAGATTCGGAGAAGAGACAATCTCTAACACATTCCCACTCGTTCCAGTTTAACCACGGCACCAATTTGTAGCCGTACGATGAAGATGACAATGTTGATTTCTCTTCGTCATCATCAACAACGGCTACCGTTTCGTCATGGAATCCTAGCAATGACTCCATTGATTAAACGCTAATTAATACGATTAAAGCTCTAGCTTCTTCAAGCAGGGAGAGGGAACTACAAGTGCCAAAACAGAAACCCTAATTTATTTATTGTTTCGGTCCGAATGTAATAATACTTGAATTGTTTTGAGGAATATATTTTGGTGGCTTTGTCACTGACAGGGGCTCGGGAGGGAAGGGTTTGTGCGTTTCTTTGGTCTGAGAGATAGTTTTCAAATTCTAAAACCCTGGAGATGCTGGGGGCGAGTCGGATCCGATTCCATATGGGTTTGATTTTCTTAATTATTATTTATTGTATTTTTTTAAGGAGGATGGGTTGGGATGTGAGATGGATTTTCTTAGTTGTCACGGACGTATTTTTTGTTATTAAAATGGCCTGTTAAGCGGCACATGCCGTTTGAAATTGCATTCGAGTAGTGTTATTTTTTAAAATTATTTTATATACTAACTAAATTTAAAAATAAAAAAATATTATTTTAATTTATTTTTAAAATAAAAATATTTTAAAAAACACCCGGTTCGTCAATTTCATGCATCCAAAATTTACCAATTAGGCCCGCAGATTTTTTGCCCGTGGTGGTGAAGTTGCGCAGTATATTTACCAAAAATACTAAAATAATAGGCAGAGTCAGGCAGTGTTGTGTGTCCGTAACGAGTTAGCAACCATGAAGTCTTACAGCGCGAGTAAGACCAAGAGAGCTTAGTCTGTTCAGACTCGGTCAATGGCTTATCATTTCTCTCTCTCCTTATTACTCTCCCTTCTTCTCTTTACTTATTTTCCTTCAAATTCACAATCCAACCAGGTAATTAATCTACTCCTAATTCCTTCACTTTTGGTTAATATCTAAGTAAATCTAGTCAACTTGAGTTGACTTAAGTTTGAAGAGCGCAATCAAACTTCTTTTCTTTTCTTTTTTCTAATCATATTGGCTCATCAATCAATAAATAATTTGAAAATTTTGGTTTTTTTCTTTTCAGTTCTGTGAGGCTGGTATTGGATATGATGAGGTTGGATATGGAATTTCATCATCATCAACAAAGCTATTGATCAAGGGAGGAACTGTTGTGAATGCGCACCATCAGGAGATTGCTGATGTTTACGTAAAGGATGGGATTATTGTTGCTGTCAAGCCTAATCTTAGGGTATAATAATAATAATAATAATAATAATAATAATA